>Ga0187893_10000092_pt1 | contig 190204 bp, 181 predicted proteins | sample MA1701074metaG_FD_139574 | JGI IMG/M metagenome (GOLD analysis project Ga0187893, IMG submission 139574) | White microbial mat communities from a basaltic lava cave in the Kipuka Kanohina Cave System on the Island of Hawaii, USA - MA170107-4 metaG ...
ACACGAAATGCGCTCCCTGCTCGACCGAGGCTTTGCCCGTTTACGAAGACGACCTGATTTGTTACTCAGCTTCTTTCATGCAGCACAGATCCCTGTTAGGCAACTCAGGTTAAGATGAATAGTTCAAAGAAATGCGATCTCAGATAATCAGCCCAAAGCACAGGTGGCAAGGGAGGTAATTCGAACTTTGTTCGAGTTCACACGGTCATTGTCTGAAGCAGATGCTGAGAAAGTGGAAGAGCATGTTCCGGAGACGTCATACGGGGCAAAAATGGGCAAGATCTCTCCTTTGCTAGCACCTCTCGCATTTCAGGGACTGAGTGAAGGACAGTTGCCCAAGGGTGGCGTCAAACAGATAGATATAGATTTCGTACCTCTTGCAGAAAATCGGCCAGCCTCTCAATACGACACGAAGGAACACGTTATTCAGATAAACGTTGAGCATCCAATTATCGCCGCACTTAACGATCTGAAAGAGGAAAATCAAAAACAATGGCGGCGTGTCATGGGGGAAATCATTGCCGGCGGAAAACTAGTGGAGGGCTTTCTTGCCTCAAATCGACTCAACAAAGAACTAATTTTTGATGTTAACGAGCTTTTAGACGCCTCGCTTAGAAGTGCCGCCAGTTACATTCGCGATCCTGCTGAGGAGCACATTCGGGAAATTGAAGAAGCTTCTTACGGTGGTGGAACGCCTTTTGAGAACGCCGTCGTTAGCGCATTCAAAAGTATGCGACTTGTCGCTAGGCGTATCGGCGGACCTGACAATCCGGATGGGATTGTCGAAATACCAATCTCGGGTGCCAGAAATCATAGAATTTCTATTGAGGCAAAAGGCAGCAAAGGTGTTATCACTCATTCAGAATTGAGCCAAGCTACTGTGGCCCGACATGAAGATAAATACAATTGCACATCGGCAATAGCTATTGCGCGAGAATACCAGACGAAAGGAATCGATGGAAAGGATAGCGGTATTCTCAAAGAAACTAAGGGCAAACTTCCTCTGCTAACCGTCCCCGCAATCGCAAAAATGCTTAGACTTCACCAGCAACGACCTTTTACCTATGACAAGGTTGCTACAATCTTGACAACTTGGCAGCATCCGAATGAGCTTGAAGACTTCATCGAACAGATCTGGCGTCAAATGCCAGAGCTAGGGGCGATGAAGCTTGTCCTCCAGGTTGCCCATGAGCAAATGGAACAACATGACAAAGATTTTCCTGACCCTGGCATGCTTGTTGCTGATAGGCGTTTAATAAAGCGCGGAATTACGAAAGAGGATGTTACACACATCCTTCACGCTGTCGCCGTGACTACCGGAATGGTAATAATAAGAAACTTAAACAACTTCGAGTTTAGTATTACTGCACCGGTTGATACCATACTCGAAGCAATGACGCGTGCCGCCAAGGAAGAACTCAATATCAACTTGGGTGCTCAAATGGCCAAGAAGAAATGACTGTTTCTCCCCGCAGATCACTTAGAACTACACAGAGATTCGCAGATTTACTTAATTGGACTAACGGGCATGGCTATCGTTTTACCCACGACTGGTTCCGTTTTCCTGGAAAGTTTCATCCACCAATGGTAGAACACGTTCTACGATCTATAAAGCCAAACGGTGTATTAGACCCCATGGCAGGCGTTGGAACAGTTGCAGTCGAGGCAAAGGCCGCCTCAATCCCCTCGTTGTCACTGGACATTGATCCTATAAGCACTTTCTATACGAAGGCGAAAACAACTATAATATCTGAACGCACTTTGCGAAGCGCATGGGGTGAAATTAAGAATTCTTTGACAAGTTTTCAGCGAAACCAAAGAGAAATCGAGACACGAATGTTTCGGGATATACGAACTGATGATATGCGAATTAAGTTAGCGGACGTCAACGCGAGCGATCTGGAACGTCTGACCTATTGGTTTCGTCGCTATGTTCTAGTTGATTACGCACGCATAGATTATTCAATACGGAATGGTGGTCTTCCAGGAAGATCGACGGCCGTGCGAAATTTTTTCCTCGCTTGCTTAATCAGTTCTATCCGCCGAATTAGTCTTGCAGATCCAAGTCCTGTGAGCGGGCTAGAAATCACAAAACACATGAAGGAAAGGATTAGCAAGGGATACCGAATAGATGTCTATGCTGAGTTTGAGAGACGAGTTGAATTGGCGATACGAAGGATGAGCGAATATCGCGAATTCCTCAACGAAAACAATATAAAGGACACCCCAACCTATATCGAGCAGTTAGACTGCATCAATCTGTTAAACTTGCATAGGCATTCAGAATTTAGCGCAGATCTAATTCTTTTCTCACCACCTTATTGCAACGCCATTGAATACTGGCGTCGCCATCGTCTTGAATATTTCCTCGGTCGTTTTCTGGACGAAAAAGGGGTAATTGACCTGCATAAGAAATCTGTGGGTCGAACGACTGTAAGTCGGGCTGAAAAAGTCATACCGATCCTAGGTTACCTGCCAATTGACAACGTACTAAATAGGCTCCAAGAGGAGCAACGCAACGGCAAAGCCCGTGCCCTGTGGCAATATTTTGATGACATGAAGAAAAGATTGTCAGTTTTTCATGAGTATTTGCCCTCAGGTGGTCACTGCATAATTGTTGTAGGTGACAGCGAAACTGGGAAAATGAAGATCCCAACCGCACGAGCGCTTACACACCTAAGCGAAGCTGTTGGATTTACACATCTGAGCACATCGCGATACAGAATAAGAAACAGAACAATGCAATTCCCAGTCAAGTCGAATTCGAAGATCGAACGAGAATCAATTATTGTTCTAAAAAAATAGTAAGCCGACATCAACTTATTTGGCGAAAACTAGCTTATCTAACCGACAGCTAACACATCATGTGTAGCGAAAGTCGAGTTGTGATTGCGAATCTTGGGCGAAATGTTTCCGCCCTAACCACAGTATCAAAAAGCATTAGTACCTCCCCCTCTCCAACATCGCCTCAGGATTTGGCAAGTCGCTCTCCCTCGCAGGGAAAACCTGCACCGCGCACGCCTTGAATTCGGGTATTTTCGCTTGAGGGTCGAGCGCGTCATTCGTTAGCAGGTTCGCCGCGGCTTCGGCAAAGTGGAAGGGGATGAAGACCACACCCACCGTTGTTTTCTCGGTCACTGTTGCGCGCAAAACAACTTCGCCGCGGCGTGACGAGACGCGCACGGGCATGCCGTCCGTGATGCCGTGCATGTCCGCGTCCGCGGGGTGCATCTCGGCGCGGGCTTCGGGATATGCCTCGTCCAGCGCGGAGTTGCGCGTCATCGTCCCGCCGTGCCAGTGTTCGAGCACGCGCCCGGTCGTGAGGATGAACGGGTACTCGTCGTCGGGCTCTTCCATCACGTGGACGTAATCCAGTGAAATGAATTTGCCGCGTCCACGTGGGAACGAATCTTGGAATAGCGTCGGCGTGCCGGGGTGATTCTCGTCGGGCACGGGGTAGATCAATCCGACCTTGTCAATGCGCTCATACGTGATACCCGCGTAGTCCTTGTTGAGGGATGCCATCTCGCGCAGTATCTCTTCGGGGTTGGAATAATCCCACTTGGACGAATCAACTCCAAGTTTCGACTCGATGCGCAGCGCGAGGTCGCAGAGAATCTCCCAATCAGGGCGGGACTGTCCGCGCGGCGGTTGAGCGGTCCGCACGCGCTGCACGCGTCGGTCGGTGTTCGAGAACGTCCCGTCTTTTTCGGCGAACGGCGTCGCGGGCAGGAAGACATCAGCAAACGCGCCCGACTCGTTGATGAAGATATCCTGCGAGACGAGGAACTCGAGTTGTCCCATGTGGCGCCGCGTCTCGTTGAGGTTCGGCTCGGACATCATCGGGTTCTCGCCCATGATGTAGAGCGCACGCACGCCGCCTTCGTGCGCGTGACTCAAGATCTCGGTGGTGGTGAGCCCCAGTTTGCGCGAGAGACCGCCAGCGGGAATATTCCACAACGTCTCCCAATTCATCGCGTGCTCTTCGTTGTCCACGCGTTGATAGCCGGGAAAGAAGAACGGCATCGCGCCCATGTCGCTCGCGCCTTGCACGTTGTTTTGTCCGCGCAGTGGGTTCAGACCCGTGCCGTCGCGCCCGATGTGACCCGTGAGCAGCGCAAGATTGACAAGCCCGAGCGCAGAGGCGGTCCCGTGCGAGAGTTGCGAAATGCCCATGCCCCAATAGATCGCGGCGTTGTTCGCCTGCGCGTACAGCCGCGCAGCTTTGCGAATATCTTCGGCGGGCACGCCGGATATTTCCTCCGCGTATTCGGGCGTGAACTTTTCCAGCGACTCGATGTATTCGTTGAATCCCTCCGTGCGTTTGGCAATGAAGTCGGTGTTGACGAGGTTCTCGTTGACGATCACATGCGCCATGGCTGAAAAAACGGGCACGTTCGTTCCGGGTTTGAGCGGAAGCCACAACTCGGCGAAGTCCACCAGGTCAATGCGGCGCGGGTCAATGACGATCAATTTCGCGCCGTTCTTCCTCACCGCCTCTTTCATCTGCAGTGCGATGATGGGATGATTCTCGCCCGTATTCGAGCCGGTGACGATGAACACATCGTTCAGCATCACCTGTGAGGCTGTGTTGCTCATCGCAGACGTTCCCAACGCTTGTTGCAGGGCAACCACACTGCCTGCGTGACACAAACGCGTGCAATGGTCAACGTTGTTCGTTCGGAACAGCGCGCGGAAGATCTTCTGCAAGAGGTAGTTATCTTCGTTCGTGGCTTTTGCGCAGCAATACACAGCCATCGCGTCCGCGCCGTCGCGCTGATAGATTTTCACAAGGTTATCCGCAGTGACGTTCAGCGCGGTATCCCAATCTGTCTCGACCCAGTCCCAGTCATTGGAAATATTGGAGTGCTCGATAGACTTACCGTCCTTGCTTACAGCGAAAACCTGTTCCCGCCCCTCGGGTTTGGGCTTGCCCTCGAGCAGGTACCGCCGCACGAGCGGAGCCGTAACGCGCTTGGGATGGTAGATGAAGTCGTAGCCGAAGCGTCCCTTCACGCAAAGGTTGCCGTGATTGACCGGCGAATCAAACGGCGATGTGACTTTGTAGATGAAATCGTCCTTGACGTGCAGTTGCAACGTACACCCCACGCCGCAATACGGACAAGTGGTGGTCGTAATTCTTTCGGGTTTGATCATGAAAGTTCCTCACAGTCCCACAAAGACACGAAGTCGCGGAGAAAGCTCCTTGTGTCTTTGCAGTAAATCACTTCTCGCGTCGTCGCTTCCGCCCGGTGTTCAACACACTGATCTCATTGGGGCTCATCCCTTGTTCCAGCAAGTATTCGCGCTTCGGTTTCAACGCGCCCGTGGGGCAAACCCCCACGCATTGACCGCACAGCACGCACGTTGTTTCAGGAATAGATTTATCGAAAAATGTTCCGATCTGCGTTTCATACCCGCGCCCTTCGAAGTTGATCGCATACGTGTACTGCGCATCGTCCGCGCAGACCTGCACACAGCGCCAACAAAGCAGGCACTTCGAATAATCGCGCACATACATCGGGTTGTCGTCTTTCACTTCCGATTGGCGGCGTTCCGCGTCGGGAAAGCGATTTGGATCTGCGTCGTAATCCTTCATCATCGTTTGAATTTCGTCCGCCTCGGACAAATCCATCGTGGAATCGAGCATCTCAAGGATGGTCTTTCGCGATCGGACGACCTTGTCGCTTCGCGTGTGGACTTTCATCCCTGCCCCGGCTTGGACGACGCACGCCGGCTGGAGCACCCGTGACCCTTCCACCTCTACAACGCACATTCTGCACAACCCGTTTGCCGTGGTTGCATCGTGATAACAAATAGTCGGCACGTCCGCTCCGACCTCGCGCGCGACATCGAGCAAGGTTTTGCCTTGTTCTGCGGTAGTTTCTTTTCCATCAATCGTCAATGTGAGCGTTTCAGCCATTTTTCCTCGTGTCAATCGCTGGTTGAGTAGCCGCTTCGCGGCTACTCAACCAGCGATCTGCCTATTTCTTTTTCTTCATGACAACAACATTTTTCTTCGCAGGTTTTGCCTTCACCGTCTTTTTTGTCGTTTTCCTTTTCGATGTCTGTGAAGTGCTCTTTGGACCGTCAACAAACAAATCGGGCCACAACTTCATGGCAGACAGCACCGCACTCGCTGCGGTCTGCCCAAGCCCGCACAAACTCGCGTCTGTCATCGTCCAGCCGACATCTTGCAAACGAACCGAATCGGCAGTGAGGATCTTACCTTCTGCGATCCGGTCAAGGATTTCCATTTGGCGCTGCGTGCCCATCTGGCACGGATAACATTTACCACATGACTCGTGTGCGAAAAAGTGACCAAGGTTCTTCAACACCTGCCGCATGTCGCGAGTTTCGTCGAAAACCATCACCACGCCGGAACCGAGCGGCAAGCCTGCCGCGCGCAAGTCTTCAAAGGTCATTTTCACGTCGAGATGTTCGCTCGTTGCAAACGCTCCCGCCGCGCCGCCGAATAGGACTGATTGAAGTTTCTTTCTGTTGGCAACTCCCGCAGCCATTTCCAGCACTTCGCGCAACGTGATCCCGAACGGGACTTCGTAGACCCCGGGCTTTGTCACGTCACCTGAGACACAGAACAATTTGGGTCCCGGTGATTTCTCCGTTCCGATTTTGCGATATTCCACAGAACCCAGCCCGATGATCAGCGGGATGTTGCAAAGCGATTCAACGTTGTTGATGACCGTGGGCTTGCCGAACACGCCGTAAGTCGTCGGGAAGGGCGGCTTGATGCGCGGAAAGCCGCGCTTCCCTTCGATGGACTCGAACAGCGCAGTCTCCTCGCCACAGATGTAGGCGCCCGCGCCGACGCGGATTTCAATGTCGAATTTCTCGTTCAGGTAGCCGGCTGACCGCGCTTCGTTCAGCGCGCCTTCCAAAACAGGAATGATGTACGGATATTCTCCGCGAATATAGATGTATCCCTTGTTCGCGCCGATGGCGTACGCGGCAATGCACATCCCCTCGATGGTTCGGTGCGGGTCGTCAATCAACAACACGCGATCCTTGAACGTGCCCGGCTCGGATTCGTCCGCGTTGCAAATGACGTATTTCGGAAAAGCATCCGTCTTCGCTGCGCCCTCCCACTTGATTCCGGTCGGGAATGCCGCGCCGCCGCGGCCCACCAAGCCCGATGCCTTGACCTCAGCAACCACCTCTTCTGGCTTCATCGTCAACGCCTTCTTGAACGCGGAATATTCGCCATATTTCGCGAGCGAGGTTGTGCCATTCCCACAGTTGGCGGTCAACATGCGGATGGAGCCATATACCTTTGACGGTGGACGCCCCAACTCGTACGAATCTTTTTCCAGACTGATATTTGTCTCGGCTTGGTCATCCACCAGCGCGACGGGCGCGTGTTCGCACAACCCCAGGCACGGACTTGGCTCAATGGTCAGAGACAGGTCGCTTTTGGTTTGATGCGGTTGTAGTCCGTGATGCGAACAAAGATGATCGAGGATTTTGTCCCCGCCTTGGAGCGCGCACGCCACGTCGGTGCAAACGCGGATGACGCGGCGGCTGGTGGGTTCGTTGTAAAACAGGGAATAAAATTCGATTACGCCATGAATATCTGCAAGCGGCACGCGCAGAGCTCTTGAAATTTCGGTCGCGGTCTCCTCTGATACCCAGCCATGAACTTTTTGAGCCGCGTGCAGGGCTGGTAAAAGCCCTGAGCGGCCCAAAGGTATGTAAGGCTCGATTGCTTGCTTCAAGGGAGTGAGCATGTTGACGTTTGCCATAAAATCTCCGGGCAGAAGTATAGCCCAAAATATCAACCGGCAATAGTGATGTCCAGCCGAATGAGCGACGAACCCGCCGCAGAGTTTGCACGATGCGGGAACCTTCCATTATCATTACACCGTCTGCAAAATACATCGTAGGAGAGTTTTGTGGGTTGTAATGACCAACGCATCCATGTCTGGCGCAAAAAAGGCGAGGTGATGGCAAATACGCAAAGCAATTTACTCGGACGAAATCAACGCATACTTTTGGTCACGCTTTGCATTTTGCTTGCCTGCTGGTGGGCACGGACCCCGATCGCTGACTTTCTGCGTTGGATCGTAGACCGCGAGGCAGTGGCGGAGTACATGGTAAGTTATGGGGACTCGGCGATGGTGGTCTACGCCTCTTTGCTGGTTCTGCAAGTGATCGTCGCGCTGATTCCGGGACAGGCTTTGGTCTTCGCCGCGGGATACGTTTTCGGATTTATCCCTACCCTGCTTGTGACCATCCCGGTTGCGGTGCTCAGCAGTCAACTCGCGTTTTTCCTTGCACGCCGCTTTGGCAAGCCCATCGCCTACCAACTTGCATCGAAGAGGGTAATTGACCGCTGGGAAGGCATGGCGCGCAATCAGGGAATCGTTTTTTACTTCTTGGCGTTCAACCTGCCAATCTTTCCGTCGGATGCCATGTGTTATGTGGCAGGGCTTGGCATGATCAGCGGATTGAGATTCCTTGTGGCAAATTTCCTCGGGCGGCTCGTTTCGACGACCTTCACCGTTGCGGTGAGCGCGTACGGTTTCAACCTCCCGGGCTGGGTTTGGGTATTGATAATTACTGTAATTTTGCTGATTTATTTCAGTTGGGTAGCGTACGCGCGCAGAAACAATCTCAAAGTTGAGAAAGCCAACTAAATATTTAAGTTTGCAGTTGGTAGAAAGCGGGGTTGTCGTCGGAACTGTGTCGCTTGTTCGAACGCGAAAGCAAGTTTAATTAGAGTCGGCTCCTGCCAGGCAATTGAAAAAAAGGAAACTCCAACGGGCAATCCAAATACATAACCCGCCGGCACGGTAATGTGCGGATACCCCGCGACTGCCGCAGGCGATGTGGATTCCATATCCCAATTCGGCGCATCGCCGTTGGCAAGGTCTATCACCCACGCGGGTCCGCCGGAGGGCACAATGATCGCATCGAGTTTATGTTTGCGGATCGTCGCGTCGATTCCCTGTTTTCGCGTGAGCCGCAGGTTCTTAGTAAGAGCGGCTTTGTATTTTCGGTCTTTCAGCGTTCCCCGCTCCTGCGCCATCGTCATGTGCTCCTGACCAAAATAGGGCATCACTTTATCGCTATTTTCCTCGTTGAAGCGAATCACATCCTCAATCGAGTGCACCTGCGCTCCATCGTCAAGCGAGTTCAAATACTTATTCAAGTCTGCCTTGAACTCGTAATGCAACACTTCCATTTCATTGTCGCTAATCTTGTCGAAGTTCTTCACGTCCACTGGGTCAATGATCACCGCACCGAGTTGTTTCATCACTTCGATGCACGTTTCAAAGATCTTCAGGATGCGCGGATTCGAGCCTGCCATCTTTCGAGCGACTCCGATGCGCGCGGCCTTAAGACCATCCCGGTCGAGAGGTTTTGTGTAGTTGTTGGATACACCCCGCTTCCTGCTCGGACGTGTGGCTGGGTCACCGGCATCGACTCCGCTCATCACCCCGAGCAAGATCGCAGCGTCGGCAACCGTCCGCGCCATCGGACCGGGCGTATCCTGACTGTGAGCGACAGGAATGATTCCATTGCGACTCAGCAAACCAAGGGTCGGCTTAATCCCAACAATTCCGTTCGTTTGCGAGGGACAAATGATCGAGCCATCGGTCTCCGTGCCGACTGCCCCGACGCACAAGTTCGCCGCCACCGCCGCGCCCGACCCGGAGGACGAACCGCACGCGGAGCGGTCGAGCGCGTACGGATTGCGCGTCAAGCCGCCGCGCGATGACCATCCGCTGATCGAGCGTTTCCCACGGAAGTTCGCCCACTCGCTCAGGTTGGTCTTGCCGAGGATCACAGCACCCGCTTTGCGAAGCTGCTTGACGATGAACGCGTCTTTCGCGGCGAAGTTGCCCTTCAGCGCAAGCGAACCCGCGGTTGTTTGCATACGATCATATGTATCAATGTTGTCTTTCAGGAGGATAGGTATGCCATGCAAAGCCCCGCGTGGTTTTTTCTTTTTCCGTTCTGCATCCAATTTGCTGGCAATCTCTAGCGCGTCAGGGTTGAGTTCGATGATCGAATTGATGTGTGGGCCGTTCTTATCCACTGCTTCGATGCGCCCCAGATACAGTTCGGCGAGCTGACGCGCCGTCAACTCGCCTGAATCCAACTTCAGCCGAAGCTCCGATATCGTCCACTCCGGCAGGATCATCGCCCGCCGCCAGTGATGTAATGTTCCAGTTGTGAGATCATCGACTTCTGCACTTCCACCACTTCGCGCAATACGTCACGCACCGAGAGCATCCCTGCCAGTTTCCCATCCGCGTAGACCGGGAGATGACGAATATTTCGCTCAATCATCAGCCTCATGCAGGCTTCGAGATCTTCGTCCGCTTCGATTGTAACCACTTTGCCGGTCATGAGGTCTTTGACCTTCGTGTCTTTTGCGGTCTTTCCCTCAAGTTCCAGTTTGCGCACGCAATCCCGCTCAGACAAGATCCCTTTCATTTCGCCACCGTCCATCACCAGCAAGGCTCCCGTGTTGTGCTTTGCCATCAGTTTGAGGGCTTCCAGTACGCTTGCGGCAGAGGCGACTGTAAAAACCTCGTTCCCTTTTTTGCGGATCATGTCACGGACGGTAGCCATGGTTCGCTCCTTTTTGCAGGATTTTCAGAGTATAGACTCAAACGGTCACTCTTGCAAGCACAAGGAAAGGATTCCGCCGCTCAATAAATATTCTGCCGAATTTTCCAAAAATCGGTGATCTCCCGTATCTCCTCGGGGCTCAACCCGCCCTCTCCGCCGGCAAGCAGGTGGAGCGTCTCGTAGTGAGCCGCCGTTTCTGCGTACTCAATCAGGTCAAGCGCATGGAGAATCGACTCGTCTGCCCGCGCCATCACGCCGTGCCGCACCCACACAACGATCTGGTGGTTGCGAAGCGCGAGTTTGGTCTCAACCACGAGTTGCGCGGAACCCGGCATGAGGAACGGAAGGATGCCGATACCTTCGGGCATGTTGGCGATGGTCTCCGGCTGCCAGCGCAGGAGGCGGCGATTGAGCATCCTTTCCTCTTGATATTCCGAAAAGTGGCTGAGATGTGTGAGGTAAATGGGCTGGGCGTGTAAAACGGCATGAAGAGACACTTCGGTTCCTCGCATCCGGTCTGCGTGGACGCCCAAATGCGAGTTGAATTCACTCGTGACGCGCTGGAACTGTCGTTGCGATGAGGTGAGTAGCTTTCCATGACGACCGCCTCGCTCTACGAGAATGCAAGCGAGATTGGCAAGGGGGGCGTCGGCGATATCGCGCAAACGCCTGCCGGAGCCTGAGACGATGAGCATCATCCCTGCAAGTTCCGGCGCGGAATACGGAAGTTCAATCGCTTCGATTTGAGGAAAGAACGCGCTCACATCCTGCGGCACGCGCAAACAAACCGACAAGTTCCCTGCGGCGCCTTCCGCCGCATCAATTTCGGCAAGCCTAAGTCCAACCTGTCCTAATTGATAGGCAATTTCATTGAAACTAGATGGCATCAAATCCGTCATGTGCAGCAATTATTGTATCAAAATTGCCCCTCCAATTTGTTGGATTCACCTGATATCATAGAATTAGTGCACGCAGAACACATTCCACCCCAAGGCACTTGAATGACCAAAATCCTGTCGGTAGCGACCGCCAACGTAAGTGTGAATCAATTAGAAGATAGAGCCCATAAATACTTTCCCCGTACAGATTATCTAGAGCTGGAAGATCGGTTAACCGCTGACACTATTGACTACTCCACGTATGACGGCGGCTTTTCAGGAGACCTAGTTCGATGGGTAGAGAAGGAACTACGATCAGATGTTTATCTTGCATTCGTCAGTTGGTTGGTACGCCGGAAATACTCAACAGTGTTTACCTGGTCTGAACGCGCGGGCATTCCGTTCGCAGGTTTCGAACGCGTTTTTCCTTCCAATGTCCGGTTAGTTACCATGTTTCAATGTTGGTCAAAACGGCAGGAAACTACAATTAAGCAGCTAGGACTCTTTTCAGTTATGGATAGGATCATAGTACACTGTTCAAGTATGAAGGATAGACTAATCGATCTAGGTGCTCCTGCTGCCAGCCTGCAGGTTATCCACTATAGCATTGATCAGGATTTCTTCTCGCCGCAGTTGCACGTAACTCAGGAACCGGGCACGATCGCCAGCGTTGGTGAGACACGTTCGCGCGACTACTATTCTCTAATTCGGGCCGTCGAGAATCTGCCGGCAAGACTAGAGATTGCCGGGCATGGCCATTGGTTCGCTCGCGAAAAAAACAACGCGTTGACGGTTCGTGTTCCAAACAACGTTTCCCTTCGGCGACGTCTTTCTTACGATGAACTGCGGAGTTTTTACGCGCGCTCCAGTTTTGTCGTCTTGCCGATACATGATCTGGTCTATTCCGCCGGCGCCACCACGGCACTCGAAGCAGGGAGTGTAGGTCGTGCTGTAATTGCATATCGTTCGCGAGGAATTACAGAGTATGTTGTTGATGGCGAAACTGGTATTCTCGTAGAGCCCGGCGATATTTCAGGATTAAGAGACGCAATCTCTCATCTCCTCGCGAACCCGACAGAAGCAAAAAGGTTGGGAGCAAACGCTCGACAACGCATCCTCGAGAATTTTCGCTTGGAAACCTATGTTCAGAACATTGCGGACGTTCTTCAACGGTAGCCCATGACGAGTAGTTGGCACCATGCATGAGTTGTTTTGCTCTTGTATTATTCCCACTGTCGGCAGAGCGACCTTATCGCGCGCCGTTGAAAGCGTCCTATCACAATCGATCAAAGGCGCTGATTTTGAGATATTCATCGTCAACGATTCAGGGAAATCCTTGCCAGAACAAGCTTGGCCCGACTCGGAGAAGGTTCGGGTCATTAATACAAATCAGGTGGAGCGAAGTGTTGCGCGCAATACAGGCGCAGCCTGTGCGAACGGAAGATTTCTGCATTTTCTCGACGATGACGACTGGTTGGCGCCTGACGCTTATCGATACTTACGTGAATTGAGTCAGTCAAGCCATGCGAAATGGCTTTATGGAATAACTCAAGTTGTTGACCGCAGAAGCCGCCCGTTAATTCAGTTGAGGCATAACTTAAAAGGAAATTGTTTCGTCCAGGCAATGGCAGGAGAATGGATTCCCCTTCAAGCATCTTTGATTGAGAGGAATGCCTTTTATGATATTGGTGGATTCAACCCGCTACTCAAGGGACCGGAAGATATAGATTTGCTTAGGCGCTTCCTGCTGGACGAGGAACTTGAAGAAGCCCCTAATCTTGTCGCCTACGTGAAAATGGGAAGCGCCGGCAGTACTACGGATTACGTTCAACACCCTCTAAGTAGTCGACAGGCGCGTGAAGCCATATTGGGCGCGCCGAATTGCTTCCGCCGAATGAACTCTTCAGCAGTTAATTCCTATTGGCGCGGGCGGATGACGAGGGTCTACCTGACATCCGCTTTATGGAATCTGCAACGGCGACGTTATTTTACCTTTGCAAGCCGGTTGATTTACGCCGCCGCCTGTGCAGGAATCGTCAATGCAGGGTTGTTGAGTAAGGGTTTCTGGCAAGCGGTTTCAAAACCTTATGCCAGTATAACCTTCGCCAGAGGTATCCAAAACGCCGGGATCCGGGTTTAAAATTGAGATCAAATATTTTCGCCTCTTATGTTATCCCAACAATCGGCCGTCCGAGTCTCGATCAATCCATTATCAGTATCTTAACCCAAAGATTCCCCGAAGCGGAGTTCGAGGTTATCGTCGTCAACGATTCGGGAAAGGAGCTTGGCAAGGCTGAGTGGCAATCTTCAACGCGCGTGCAGACAATCAATACGAATCAATGCGAGCGATCCTTTGCCCGTAATACCGGAGCCGCTATCGCCAAAGGCAGATTTCTCGCCTTTGTAGATGATGATGACTGGATTCTTCCGGATTCTTTGAGCTATTTTTGGAACTTGGTCCAGCAAAAGCAAGCCGCAATGTATTATGGGGGATATCGGTTTGTCGATCCGACAGGAAATACCCTAAACGAATACTATCCGGATGAGAGCGGAAACTGCTTTATTCGCTTCATGGCCGGAGAGTGGCAGCCCTTGCAAGCCACGCTAATCGAAATTAATGCCTTTCGCGCGGTTGGAGGGTTCTTGCCGCTGAACATATTGCGCGGCGGAGATGAGGATGTAGACTTGCTGAGAAGGATTAGTTTAAAGCATGATATTGAGGGGGTCAGGGAGCTAATAGCAACCATTCGAATTGACCGGAGCGGATCCACTACAAATTATGCAAACCTTCAAGAACAGAGTCGACAGTCAAGAGATCTTATTTTGAACGCGGCAGATGCCTTCTCGCGATTGCACCGTTCTGCATTGGACAGGAGAGGCAGTTCTGCATACTGGCACGGAAGATTGGTTTGGATCTATTTGGGATCCGTCGGCTGGAATTTCCGACAAAGGAAGATTTTCACGGCTTTCAGCCGCTTGGCATACGCTACCCTGGGCTTGTTCGCATCGTTCAGATACTGGCTTACCTTGAAGTTTTGGCACGGTGCGACTCGACCGCATCACGCTGAAGGATGGCTTGCAGTAGAATGATTCAAATGGCGCATTTGCGGCAGGGGAAGACCAACTGGAGAAGAATTCGGACCTTGCAATATTCCCCGATCGAGGTACTCCAGCTTACGTGACAAAGGAGGCTCCCATGTTTTGGGAGCCTCCTTTGTCGGGGTGCCGAGATTTGAACTCGGGACCTCACGGACCCGAACCGTGCGCTCTACCGGTCTGAGCCACACCCCGATTGAAGCGTGAGCATTATACCATCCCACTTTGGTTCCGCAAGTTAGGGGTCGAGCAGTACCTCTTGGCTGTACAGATAAAACATTCCAGGGATGCGGTCATCATCCTGACGGATCGTCAGCCGCGCGGAGATCGGCTCAGAAACATGATAGGGAATTGTCGTTTCCACCATTTGGGGGTTGATATGGTTTACCGATACGATGCGCAACCCCAATGACTTGCCCTCCGGGTCAATTAATTCAACGATGACTGGCTGAAGACTGAAGGGCCATAAATCCATTTGAAGGTTGAGAACGCCGTCTGAGGCTGTGTCTTTCGAGGTTGGGCTGAAGACGCGCACCGGTTCAGATGGGTTTCCCGGCGTGGTGAGTTCGTCAATGCCGGAGGAAAGCAATATCAGTCGAATGGAATTCAGGGACTGCATACGTCCGAATTCATCCTGCGTGCTCACAGAGAGCCTCCCCAATTCCGCAGCCGCGCGAATCTCGAAGGAAATCGGGATCGTCTGAAGAACTCCCCTTGTGGAAGTCGGCACGTTACGCTTAAGCGTACGCGTGAGCAGGCGTCCGTCCTCGCCGAACAAATCAACCTGCACGATCTCGCTCTTGCCGGTGATGATGTCCATTTTCAGTGTGATCGGCGACACGACTTTGGACATTGGACCGGGCGATGTGATCAGAATCGCGGCTTGCTTGTGCCCGGGAATTGACGTGGGTGTGAACGTCGGTGCGGGCGTAAACGTGGAGGTGGGCCGCCGCGTATTCGTCGGAGTTACCAGCGCGGAGAAGGCGATGGATGTTTCGGTCCCTGCAATGTTTGCGGATTCCACAGTTTGCGCAATGACGGTCGGCAGGAATTCGGGCGGAATCGCCGTCGGGATGGGACTCGAAGCCGGGGCGACGCATCCAGCCAAAAATCCGAGAAGAGAAGCGAGCAAAAGAAGTCTATGTCTCATCTGATTCATCAACAAGTCCAACGAGCTGTATCTGTCTCGTTGGACTTGTGAACTTGTTGTATTTGCCGAATACTACAAGTTGTAAATTTCTCCGTATTTGTTCTTCAAATAACGAACATACTGCGCAGGTGTGATCTTGGAACCGGTCACATTTTGCACGAGGGTTTGTGGTTCGAACTTTTGCCCATGATGGTGGATGTTCTTCCGAAGCCAGCCGAGCAGTTCACTAAAGTTGCCTTTGCGAATTTGCTCGTCGAGACCACGCAAATCCTTGTTGATCTTCTCCCACAATTGGGCAGAGACGAGATTACCCAGCGCGTACGTAGAAAAATATCCGATGGAACCGCCGGACCAGTGGATATCTTGCAGCACGCCCTTCGCGTCGTTAGGCGGAACCACACCGAGATATTCTTTCATCTTCGTATTCCAAAGCTCGGGCAGGTCCTTCAAGTTGACCTTGCCCTCGACCATCGCGATCTCCAATTCAAGACGGAGCATGATGTGCATGTTGTAGGTGGCTTCGTCCGCATTTACTCGGATGAGCGAAGGTTCCACTTTATTGATGCCTTTGTAAAATGCCTTAAGATTGACATTGCCCAATTGGGACGGGAAAGTCTTTTTCAGTTTGGGATAGAAGTGTTCCCAAAACGGGAGTGAGCGCCCGACAAGATTCTCCCACATGCGCGACTGCGACTCGTGGATCGCAAGCGATGTGCCGCTCTCAAGCGGCGTGCGCTCGTACTCAGGATTCACGCCCTGTTCGTACATCGCATGACCCGATTCGTGCATGGTGCTGAACAGAGTTGCCATAGGATTTTCCGGCTCGAAGCGCGTGGTGATGCGTACGTCGTTGACACTGAACGTGGTCTCGAACGGATGCGGGGCTTTATCCTGCCTGCCGCGGCTCCAGTCGTAGCCGAATTTCCCCGCGACTTCCACGCCGAAATCCCATAATTTCTGCTCGTTGTATTTCTTGTGCAGGAAATCATCTTTCACCTGTTTGCTCGCGGCAATCGCCTTGATCAACTCCACCTGTTGCGGACGCAGTTCATCGAAGATGACTTTGACGTCGGCTGTTTTCATGCCCGGCTCGTAATCGTCCAACAGTGTATCGTAGGGGTGATCTGCCTTCGGGTGGAATGAGATGTACTTATGAACAAGTTCAAGAACTTTTTCGAGATGCGGCTGGAAGATCGAGTAATCCGATTTGCCCTTTGCCTCCACCCAAGCCTCGAACGCCTTCGACGTGACAACGGCCTGTTCAACAACAAACGAAGGTGGCACACGCTTCGCCTTATCGTAATTCCGTTTGGCGACGCGGATCATCGCGGCTTCATCGGATGTGGGGTCAGCGCCGTTGAACTCTTGTTTCAGATCATCCAGCAATTTGCCTACCTCATCGGCGATGAATTTTTCCTGCGCGATCTTGCCCAGCGTGCCAAGTTGTTGACCGCGCGCTTCGCCTCCGGCGGGCGGCATATTGACCTGTTGATCCCAGCCCAGCACGGATGAGGCTCGGTTCAAATCAGACACCTCGCCGAGGATCGCTTTCAATTGATTCAGTTTTTCAGTCATAGGTTCTCCTGTGGATGTAGAGCGGGATAATATCCCACCGTACGAATCTAATTAACCTTCCAGCGTAGGGGTTTTCCTTGCAAAGCAGACACTACCTCGTTTGCGATATCTTCAGACGCACGGGACTGCGCTTCAGCAGTCTGCGCGCCAATGTGCGGCGTGGCGATCACGCGCGGATGGGAAACTGCTTCGGTCAATCCCGGCGGCTCCGCCCCGAAGACATCCAAGGCGGCTCCGGCGACCTTGCCGCTGTTCAACGCGGCAACCAGTTCTGACTCGTCAATGATACCCCCGCGCGCCGCGCACACGATCCGCACACCGTCCTTCATTTGAGAAAACGCCAGATGACCGATCATGTCGCGCGTCTGTACATTGAGAGGAAGATGAAGCGAAATAAAGTCTGACCATGCGTACAAATCCTGTATCGAGACAGGTTCAGCGCCTCGTTGTTTGATCTCCTCTTCCGAAATCAGCGGGTCATACGCGACCACATTCATACCGAACGCCGTCGCACGCACGCCAACTTCCACACCGATACGCCCGAAGCCGATCAAACCCAGAGTCTTGCCGCTTAGTTCAACGCCTTCAAGCTCTTTTTTGAGCCAGTTTCCCTGCTTCATGCCGGCATCGGCACGAGGGATTTCGCGGCCAAGTGCAAGCAATAACCCGAATGTCAGCTCAGCGACGGCAAGCGTGGTAGACATCGGCGCATTGACCACGGTGATGTCGTGTTTCTTCGCCGCATCAAGGTCAATGTTGTCTACGCCGACGCCGGCACGGCCGACAACTTTGAGGCGCGAAGCCGCGTCCATGAGCGGGGCAGTCACCTTCGTCCGGCCGCGAACGACGAGCGCATCAAAGTCGGGAATTGCTTTCAATAAGTCGTCGGCGGAAATATCTTTGCGGTCATCCACCTTAGCGTGGGAACGCAGGATGGACTGTCCGCTGTCGTCCAGTCCATCTGTGATCAGCACATTGAAATCAGGCATGGGTGAATTTTATCACGCAGAGGCGGCTGTAATTCCGCTCCTAAAGCTCACTCGTATCGCAAAGCTTCCACCGGCTCCAAGCCTGCCGCGCGATTCGCAGGATATATGCCGAAAAACAAGCCAACCGCCGCGGAGAAAAGCGTGGCAAGTAAGACGGCATCCGCGCCGACGATGGGAATGAATTCCGTGCCGTTCGCCGCGGCGATCTGACCGACAGTAAACGAGATGAGCCAGCCGAATAGAATGCCGATGATTCCGCCGATCAGACTCAACAAGGACGATTCGGTGAGAAACTGAATCAAGATGTCGCGTCGGCGCGCGCCTAAAGCCTTGCGCAAACCAATTTCCCGCGTGCGTTCGGTCACCGAGACCAGCATGATGTTCATAATGCCGATACCACCTACAAGCAAAGAGATTCCCGCGATGCCACCGAGGAAGATTGTCAATATTCCTGTGATGGATTGAAACGTGGCAAGGAGATCTTGTTGAGTGAAGATGGTGAAATCGTCCGCGCCAACCGGCGTGCGATGCCGCTGGCGCAGGATCTGCGCGATCTCCTCGGTGGCCGAGAGGACGGTATCACCGCTGATGGCTTGCACAAGAAGTAAGTCAACTTGATCACGCGTATTACGCCTAATCAAGCGCGCTTGCGCGGTCGTGAGAGGTATGACTACCAGATTATCCTGACTTCCAAATAAACCGCCGCCCTTTGAGGCAAGCACGCCCAAGACTCGGAAGGGTTGACCGTCAATTCGTATCGTCTCCCCCGTGATACCTTCGTGTCGCCCAAAGAGTGTATCCGCCGCTTCGGGCCCGATCAACACAACGGACGCGCGACCCAACAGATGTTCTTCCGTGATGAACTCACCCTCGGTGAGCTGATAATTCTGCACCGTAAAATACGAAGGGGTAACTCCGTTCACTTCAACCGTAGTGCGTTCTCCTCCGTATGCAATCTCTCGTGAGGCTTGCAGGATGGGCGCAACAGCCTCCACCGAAGGCGCGGCAAAGGGATCCGCAATCGCCTCCGCATCGCCGAGCGTTATGGGACGTGTGTTGCGAATGGATTGATCCTGTCCGCCGCGAAAAACGAACAGCAGGTTTGTGCCGATTCCGCTGATCGAGCCGGTGATGGAGGCTTCTGCGCCGCGCCCTACCGCCAGCATGGCGATCACCGCGGCCACACCGATCACGATTCCCAGCACGGTCAGACCGGATCTCAACTTGTTCCCACTCAGAGACTCGATCGCCTCAAGGAAGGCTTGTGCAATGCTCATTGCACACCATCCAGCAAGCCATCACGCAGACGAATCACGCGTTGGGTCTGCTCGGCAATCGTCGGGTCGTGTGTGACAATGATGAGTGTCGTCCCCGATTCCTTGTTCAGGTTGAGCAACAGATTCATGATCTCCTTGCCGACTTTCGAGTCGAGGTTCCCGGTTGGCTCATCGGCCATAATGATGGCGGGGTTATTGACGATGGCGCGCGCAATGGCAACGCGTTGTTGTTGCCCGCCCGAAAGTTCGGTTGGACGATGGGTCATACGATTCTGGAGCCCTACCGCCTTGAGCGCGTCCATGGCGCGCTGACGTCTTCCGTTCGGCTTGCCTGAGTATCGAAGCGGTAATTCCACGTTCGTGATAGCCGTCTGGCGCGAGAGCAAATTGAAACTCTGAAATACGAAGCCAACTTTGCGATTGCGGATGTCGGCAAGTTGATCGTCGGTGAGCGAGGCGACCGGCTCACCATCCAACATATATTCGCCGGAAGTAGGACGGTCCAAACAGCCAAGCGTATTCATCAAAGTGGATTTTCCGGAGCCAGACGGACCCATGATGGAAACCACTTCGCCGCGTTTGATCTCGAACGATACGCCGCACAATGCTTCCACTTCCACTTCGCCCATCTTGTACACTTTACGAAGATCGTGCGCTTCGATGACGTTGGACATGCGCCTAATCTCCAAACCCGCCACCGGGTCCACCGCCCGGACCGGAAAATTCAACCGGTGGATTCAAGACGATCACGTCCCCTTCTTGCACATCGCCGCCGGCGATTACGCTCACCGTATCACCGGAGGCGCCAAGGGTAATTTCCGTTCGGACCGGCAAACCATTTTCCAACAGATACACCACGCGCTTTCCATCCACCAGACGGACAGCGCGATTCGGGACAAGAGGCACATCCGCCAATTCTTTGACAATGATGCTGACAGCGGCGGTCATGCCGGGCTTGACGAACTGGTCGGCATCCGTCAACTCGACGGTTACTTTGAAGTTGACCACGCCGCCCACATCCGTCCCCGCTTGCGCCACTTGGATGACTTCACCGTGATATGTCTTATCCAGAATCGCGTCGAACGATAACGTGGCGGCTTGCCCAACGGACACGCTGTTGATATCCACTTCGGAGACTTCAACGTCTACAAGCAGGCTGGTGAGATCGTCCAATCGGAAGGCGGCGGCGCCCGCGCCGACTTGGTCGCCCGGAAGCGGAATCGATTCGGTCACTGTGGCGGCGAACGGCGCGGTCAGGCGAGCCAGATTGAGGGTCGCTTGAGCCGCATCCACGCGGGCTTGCGCGGCAGCGATCTCCTCCACATTCCCGCCTGCGAGCCGGTCATATTCGCGTTGCGCGTCATCCAGCTTGGCTTCTGCGAGCGCAAGGTCTTCATCGGCTTTGGTTTTGGTTTCCTCGCTGGCATAGCCGCGATATTCCTTCAACACAGGAACCTTTCGATTACCAAAGGTTTTGTAGATAATTTCTTTGATGTGAATTTTGCCGTTCAATTCCTGACGCCAGTTGTAGGCTTTGTCGTAAACTTCCTGCGCGTCGCGCAATGTGATGACCGCCTGCGCAAGTGACGTGTTTGAATTGAGCAGTTCGTCGAGTGTTTGCTGGGCGCTAGCGAGGTCCGCTTCGGCAAGAATGACGCTTTGCGGAAGCGATGTCTTTTTCAGGTACGCAAGCACAAAGTCTTCGGGAACGTTATCTCCGACCTTCACGTTGACGACATCCACCGTCCCTGCCGCCTGCCAGGTCAGCGTTGCGGTCTGCTTGGCGCGCACAGTACCCGTCGCGCCGATGGTCGCGGTCAGATTACCGCGCGTAATGGTCTCAGTTTGGAATTGACTTACCGCGTTGTTGTTCGAGCCGCCGCGGAGCGCAAGCACGACGACAACGATCCCTACAGCGAGCAAGCCCAACAACCACCATTTTCTTTTCCTGAAAAATTCTAGCATTGAGGTTCCTCCATCATGTTCTTCGACAACCTAGAAATTCTACTCCACAAATGTGAATTGGCAGTGAAGGCAGAACTCAGGCTTATGTAAGTCTAATCACCATACGAATTTACAGTCGCGGCGTTGCAATCGAGGGAAAACGCGCTGTTATAATTTTGTCATGTTGTATCGCTTTGCTCGAATCTTGGATCTTGTTTCCATCACCATCGTGGTCGTCATCCTTGCCACGGGTTCCGTCCCGCGTCTCACCGGGCAAACCGACCGCGTCCGAACACACACGCGCGGAATCGAGTTCGATTATCCAAAATGGGTGTGGGACGCGACCTGGGTGAAACTCGAACAGAACGCAATCGGCTTGCCCCACCTCTTCGACCGCGCCACGAACAAGCAGATCGTCTTCGAATATTTGCGCACCACACAGAGGCTGATGGATGTCGAATTTCAGATGGAGCGTGTCTTTGCTGACCCAGCCATCACAGACAAAGATGCCGCAAGCGCGTTGCTGCGGGCACAGCGAGATACCCTAATCAATAGGCAAGCCTCGCTCGCACCTCTGGCAGAGGCGGCTTTCCAAAGCCAGATCACGGAGGCGCTCGCAGTACTGGACCTCACAACGGGCGGTCAACCCATCCCACCGGTGTTGTATCACACCACACCCACGCCTCTCGCGCTGATCGTCTCGCGCCGCGATCTCATCCAGCAGGTCGCGAATATTTCCGTGTTGCCGACACTTACACTGGATGATCAAATTGCCCTCGAGAATCGAGTCGCAGAGTCCCTGGACGTTTCGACCCTCACGGTTCCCATCGGCGGAGTCGGTGTGTACCCCACAATGGTCACCGAAACGACCAACCTGCGCTGGCTGTTGGAAACGATCGCACATGAATGGACGCATAATTATCTCAACCTGCGACCGTTGGGAATCAATTACAGCACCACGCCGGAACTTCGCACAATGAATGAGACAACCGCCTCCATCGCGGGAACCGAGGTCGGCACGTACGTCATCGAGAGGCATTACCCGGAACTCGTTATATCGAGCCCAAGTGCTCACGCTTCAACTGAACGGGACAACTGGGTCGCCTTTGGATTCGCCCCCTTCCCCTCGAACGGATTCGAGGAGGCTCCGCCATTCGACTTCCGCGCGGAAATGCACGAGACGCGTGTCACCGCCGATGAACTCCTTGCACAAGGCAAGGTCGAGGAAGCGGAGGCTTACATGGAAGAGAGGCGTCAATTCTTTTGGCAAAACGGATATTTGTTCCGTAAACTAAATCAAGCATACTTTGCCTTTCACGGCGCATATGCCGATGTGCCGGGCGGCGCTGCAGGCGAAGACCCGGTGGGACCCGCCGTGCGCGCATTGCGCGATCAAAGCGATTCGCTGGCAGATTTCATCAATACCATCGCCCAAATGACTTCGTTCGCGGAATTACAAGGGGCAATTCGATGACTCTGCCAAATCGGGCAACTTTTCTGATCCTGACTTCCTTTTTGTTTATCTCTTGTTCGCCTGCGAGGGCAACCCCGCTCGTCACAATCGCGCCCACGCCGAACATCATAATTCCCACACAGACCTTATGCACATCGCTCGTGCTCGAACCCACGCCGGGACCAGAGTCTCCATCGCTGTTTCCCCCGGAAGCCGCAGACGACCGCGCGCGCGGAACGGAGAGTCCATCAGTCACCATTACTACTTACGTGGATTATCAGGACAATCGAAGCAAGTTTTTTGTGGACGTAACGAACAAGCTCCTTGAGGAATATCCAAACGATGTACGCGCGATCTACCGTCCGTTTCCGTTGATTGCCATTTTCGATAAGTCCGCGCTTGCGGCACAAGCCGCCGAAGCCGCAAACGAACAGGAAAAATTCTGGGAGATGAACAACGTGCTGTATGCCCAGCACGACAATTGGGTCGGCCTGACGCCCGCTGATTTTCAGCAGTGGCTCACCGCGCAAGCCTCTGGTTTGGGTTTGGATGTCGAAAAATTCAAATTAGATCTCCACACCGAAAAGATCGTTTCTAGAGTTCAAGCATATGCAGACGAAGGAAACAAAATTGGAATCCCCGGTACGCCGCTCATCCTCATCAACGGGCAAATCTACAATGGACCGCGCGACCACGGCAGTCTCAAGGACATCGTTGCGCTGATCCTGCTCGGCAAGCGGCAGTTCACGTCGTGCCCTCCATTTGCTGTGGATGCGACTAAACAATACCTCGCGACCTTGCACACTGAAAAGGGCGATATCGTCATCGAACTATTCGCGGACAAAGCGCCTGCCACTGTCAATTCGTTTATTTTTCTTGCACAAAACGGATGGTACGACGACATTACATTTCATCGCGTGATCCCAAATCTGTTCGCACAGACGGGCGATCCAAGTGGCACAGGCAAAGGAAGCCCCGGCTATTACGTTATCACTGAAATTGATTCTAGGGTGAAATTCGACCGCCCCGGCGTGGTGGCGATGGTCAACTCTGGACCCGACACAAGCGGAAGCCAGTTCTTCATCATGTACGCGTCAACCCCCCAATTCGATGATCAATACACAATTTTTGGACAGGTCATAAGCGGGATGGATGTGCTCGCTTCGCTGGCGCCGCGCGATGCACAACCCGGAACCGAATCGCCGCCGGGGGATAAATTGTTAGATGTGGTAATTGAAGAAAGATGATTGACCAGAACAGCTACGGAGAATTTATTAAGAATAGCGAACTATGGAGATGGTGGCGGTGCAGGTATAGAGGGACGCCAAACATCAATGTTTACTCCATCTGCTGTCCACCAACCTTCTGTCCCGAATTGCAAATCCACCAAATAATTTAGTAATGTTTCGCCTGTTTTGCTTGTTATTCTTAGCTTTACCATGGCAATTCCAGCCCCCTGTGTATTCATACCCTTAGTTAAACGATCTAAAGTATCCTTTAAAGACGGAATTATCTGATTCACTTCCTCTTTTGAAAGGTTCGACATTCGCAAGTCTAGGGCTGGGGATTCCCCCAATGACACTACTTCTCCTTTGGTTTCTAATAGCTCATATTCTGTTAATTTCTCTTTCAACAGATTCTCAGTGACTGCTTCTGTAAGCTCGGGTGGGGCGAGGCGGCGATATATCTCCGGTTCAACCTTATACCACCCCTTGCTAATTTGCTTGCCTTCTGCGTTTACAACAACTGTGGTTAAACCATTAATTTGATAGCCCTTATCGCTAGCCAATACAGATTCTCTAAAAGCCATCTGAAGACTTACAAAATCGTCGGGAGCATACTTATCGGTCACGGTCAGGCTCTGAATAGTTAACTCAATTTCAAGTGGGTTATCTTGCAACACTGCAATTTGTTTCACTGGAACACCCAACAGATTAAGCCTGCGCTCCAGATATTCTACTAGACTCTCCTGTTGATTTTCTGAAGTTTCTAATATATCTGCCTCGGTTTGATTAGAGTAACTTAGAGCTATAAACACAATAAATAACACGGCCAATCCGAGAGGTAATACTCTGCGTCTCATACATTCCTCCAATCAAGGTCCATAGTTGTAATATTCATAATTGTGGAACTTATTGACCTGATAAGGGGCATCTTCACGCCACAATCCAACATCGAAGAAGTTCCAAACGCCATTACTATCCAGATAACTAACATCGAGAAATGTAGTGCTAAGTTCATTTTGTGGGCTGACGTGAACTTCTGAATGAGCGTTAACTGAAGTCGGTGCTGAAAAGCCCAAATCCACACATCGCTTAAAATCGCCATTAATATGAGCGCACCACTGCTGCATGCTACTTGACCAAGTGATCTTATACTCTACGACCTCACCCCAATTTTGTGGTTCATAGTGAACAATAGGCTCATAGCCGGCAGGTGGGTTGACTTCAACATATTGCATGGGCAAGGTGTACTGCCAGTCTTTATAGTGACGCCAACCAGTTTGTATCCAGTATGTAGTAGCTGTTGTTACATAGCTGGATTCGCCACTTGTAAACAAAAATGGCTCAGTCACTGGAGCGGATATGTTTGCCCTAACTCCATATACCGAACCGCGGCTATTTCCTGTATACCAGCGATCTTGAAAAGTTGGAGTGGGCGTATTTGTTGGTGTTTGAGTCTTTGTCGGCGTTCTAGTTTTTGTTGGCGTGCGTGTTTTCGTAGGCGTACGTGTTTTCGTCGGGGTACGCGTAATGGTTGGGGTGCGAGTTGGTGTTCGCGTGATTGTCGGAGTATTCGTGATCGTCGGTGTTAATGTAATTGTGGGAGTTGAAGTGATGGTAGGGGTTGATGTTATCGTAGGGGTTGCAGTGGGAGTCTCGATATTCGGGTATGTTGCCACCGTGAGATGCCAGGAATCGGTTCGAACGAGTATTTCTGAAGCGCCGGTTAACCTTGAAAAGGCAATAGTGAAATCGTTATAAGGGATAGGTTGCCCGGGCACTGCCCAGTTCCCCGAAGGGTATGGCAATGGGTCTAAGCCGCTGACACCTGGGTATACAATCGTAATCTTGCGCGAGGGCATTACTTCGTTTGTAATTGGATACATGTTCCACCAAATCGGCACGTCCGTATAATAAATGCCTGTATAGAACTGAATGCTATAGGTAAAGTTTGATCCCGTCCAATCTTGATTATCACCGTAGGTATAAGTTATGTCAAAATCCCAGCGGTAGGGGTCGGTATGCGTGGCAACAACCGACGCGGAACAGGTAATATACGGTCCCGACGTACAACCATACGAAATATTCCCTAATGTCAGACCGGTCAACGGTGTGGGAGTGGCAGTAAGAGTTGGCGTTGGGGTATCTGGGTCTTGAAGCCGAGCCGCGTCAACCTTTTTCCCTGTCGTAGCAAGAATAGAGAACAGTACAATAGCAAACAAGATCATGACACTAACCGGTGGACTTATTCGTTTGATCATGGATTTCCTCCCGTCTGATCAAAAACAATCATTGAAACGATAAACGCATCATACCCCCCCGAACTATTTTGTCAAGACAATTCTGAGTGAAGTGTTCCATCAGTCATTCATGGTAAGATTTCTTTATGTCTGTCACCGCGTATTCCTCCACCGCGCGCGACGGCGATCTCGTTCAACTCGTCGGCTTGCGGCATAAACATTTCATCCTCAACCTCGAGGCGGGCGCAAAATTTGAAACGCATCGCGGCATTTTGCAGCACAACGACCTGATCGGCAAACTGTGGGGCACGCAGGTATTCAGTCACCTCGGTGCGCCCTTCTTCCTCCTGCAACCTTCCCTCGCCGACCTGCTCACCACCCTGCCGCGCGCCACGCAGATCATGTATCCCAAGGACATCGGCTTCATTCTGGTGACGATGGGTGTCGGACCGGGTCAAAAGGTAATGGAAGCCGGCACCGGCTCCGGCTCGATGACGACCGCGCTTGCCTTCACCGTCGGCAACGAGGGACGCGTGACCTCTTATGAAGTCAAGCCCGACGTGCAAACATTGGCAAAGAAAAACCTTGCGCGCTTCGGCCTCGCCTCGCGCGTGGATTTCAAACTGCGCGACATTGCAGAGGGTTTCGACGAAACCGACGCCGACTCGTTCTTCCTCGACGTGCCCAACCCGTACGACTACATCGGAAGGGTCCGCGCGGCGCTCAAGCCCGGCGGATTTTTGTGTTGTCTCGTCCCCACGGTTAACCAAGTGGAGAAAGTCTTGTTGACGTTACGTCAAAGTAATTTTGCTTTTATCGAGGTCTGTGAAATCCTGTTGAGGTATTACAAGCCGGAGCCGACTCGCTTCCGCCCCACAGATCGCATGGTCGCGCACACAGGTTTCTTGATCTTCGCCAGACGAATCGAGCCGAGCGAAGACCCGCGCGGGAAGGAATTGTCAGAGGAAATCGAACAAGGAGCCAACTGATCATGCGCCGCCGTTTTCATCGTCAGGCACGCAAAGCCTTTGCGCGAAACATTCCGCCGATACTGCAAGAAGCCAACCTCGCCTTCGACAAAGGAGAATTTGGTCGCGCTGCGGAATTCTTCGAGCGAATCGCAGAGGGTGCCGATGCCCGCGGAGGACCGCGCGCGCCGCTCTTTCACTTGCAAGCCGGTCGCGCGCGAATGTACGCCGGACAAAATGCGTTGGGACTGCCCTCACTCAAGCGCGGACTTGCCCTGCTCGCCGAGCGTCAGCAGTATCAACGATTGGCGAATGCCAAAGCACGCGTACTCACCGAACTCAAAGAGCGCGGATTGAACAACGAAGCTGCGGAGATCGAATCGTGGCTCAAAACCATCTCTCCCTCATCCTCGGAATTCGTGACGCAACTGCCGGCATCAAAGAAACGCATCCTGCCGACGCACTGTCCGCAATGCGGCGCGGCGCTCCGTCCCGATGAGGTGGAATGGTTGGAGGAGGCTACGGCGGAATGCGGGTATTGCGGAAGCCCAGTGCGAGAAGAGGATTAATGAATTTGAAGGGCGAACGGATGTTCGTCCCTCCTACCGACGCGAATGAACCTCTCTGAAGAATTTATCTCCCTGAGATTGCGCGAAGCGCTTGCCTCTGCCGGCCCCTCATCAGATGGCTACGCCGAAGTTGACCTGACTGACGAATCGCGGCTGAAGTGTGCGGCGGTGCTCGTTCCTTTGGCATGGCACAGCGATGAGTGGCACATCCTGTTCACGCGCCGCACGGACCGGGTCGAATCGCACAAGGGACAGGTTTCTTTTCCCGGCGGCGCGTGCGATGAGGACGAGAAAACGCCTGAGCAAACGGCTTTGCGCGAGGTGGAAGAAGAGATCGGTATCGTATCAGAAGACGTGAAAATTCTGGGCAGGCTGGCGAACCTGATCACGATTTCCTATTTTCGAGTCACCCCGGTGGTAGGTGTGGTGAAATGGCCCACCGTGTTCCGCGTGGGAGAGCATGAAGTTGCGCGCGTGTTCACCATTCCGCTGGCGTGGCTCGCGAACGCGTCCAACCGCTGGCAGTTTGAAATCCCCGGCGGGAAGCGTTCCGTCATCGCCTATCATCCCTACGATGGCGAATTGCTCTGGGGCGCGACTGCGCGAATGACCGTTGATTTTTTGAATGTGCTGGGGTTTTAAAAAATTGTAGAGGCGAGACATGTCTCGCCTCTACTACACATGTTGAACAGAATCTTACTTCTTCTCCTCGGACTCTTCTTCTTCCTTCTTGCCGCGCTCCACGGAGAGTTCGGGTTCTGTCGGTGAAGCTTCCGCAACAACCGCGCCTTCCGCGCTAGCCACCGGCGCTTCCTCTTCGACCTTCGGCATCGTGGCCACAGCGACCATCGTTTCAGGGTCATCGAGCAGGCGAACCTTGTCCGAAACGCGAACGTCCTTTACGCGGATGCCATCGCCGATCTTGGCGAGGATCGAGATATCCACGTCGATCCGTTCCGGCAGATCTGCCGGCAAACATTCCACATCCAGCTCTTCGAGGTTATGCACGAGCACCGCGCTGTAGTCCTTCACCGCCGGTGAAACGCCGATGAAATGGACGCTCACGGTGGCGCGCAGTTTCTCGTCTAGCGAGACCGCCAGAAAATCCACATGCAGGAGGTGGTTCTTGATGTAATCGCGCTGTTTTTCGCGCACCAACGCGGGATATTCCGTGCCGTCCAGTTGGATCGTCACGAGGCTGGAGGATGTGATGCGGCCCAGCGCCAACGAGGCGGCGTGGTCATCTAAACTCACGTTGACCGGCTCGGTGTGGCGTCCATAGATCACAGCCGGCAACTTCCCTGCACGGCGCAGCGCCTTCACCTGTTTTCCGACCACGTCCCGCTTTTCAGCCTGAATTACAACTTTCTCCATCGTTACTCCTCGAGCGCCTCTCACCAGCCACTCGACCGGTTACCTTCGCTCTTTGAATAGAAATTTCTGCACGCGGCGTTCGTGCGCCGCGAAACATTCGATTAACGTCGCCGCAATAAGAAGCGGCCCAGCAACAACATCATTCCGCCGAACAACCCACCTACCAGACCCGCAATCAGCGCGCCGCGTGTATCAAGAGTGGCGACCACATTGCCCTGCACATTTTTCGCGAGCAACACAACGGTGCGGACATCTTCGGCGTGGACATCGCGCCCCGCGAGATAACCGACCGCGCTGCGCCGAACATCAGCGGTTCCCGCCACGATTGCGCCTGTACAGCCATTGAATGAGGCTTTCTCCGCTTTGATCAATCCCACCGCCCCCTCGTGTACGTGCACTTCTCCGGCATCCACCAGCCCCAGCGCAGATTGCCTCGCGGACAGGTGATCTGACTTCACGTTACCTGCCGCGCTTCGATCCATTTCAACCTCAGCGGCGGTAATGGTTTCCGCATCGGCTTGGTGCATCCGCACCAGTTCCGCCTGAACCGATGCCACTTCCGCTTGTGAGACGTTCGTCACCTGTGGAGATTCGAACTCGGGCAACTCTTCGGGCTCAACCATAGCGGGCGGATTTTACCACACAAGTAGGGGCGAAGCATGCTTCGCCCCTACAATTGTCTCTTTTCTCTCATTGCCTCTGCCACCCCGCGCGACATTTCATCGTCGCGTTCGTCAAGCTTCGCCACAATATTCCGATAATCCTCATCGTTACGATTCTGGCTCAACTTGTAATTCGCTTCGATCTTGGTCACTTCGATTTGAAAAGCGACAATGCCCTTCATTTCCTTCTCTACAAAATCCTGCGGAAGCATCTCCAGCCTGTAATGGCTTGCGGCTTCGTGCCGTTCTATCAGGTTGTTGAGCAACCGATACGATGCTTCTCGATCTTCGATGATCCGCGGTTTGCCATACACGTGCACTGCCTGATAATTCCACGTTGGCACGTTGACGTGGTCGTACCATGTGGGCGAAATGTATGTGTGCGGACCGTGAAAAATAACGAGAACTTCAATATTTGCCTCGAACTGCTTCCACTGTGGGTTCGCCCGCGACATGTGTCCGTTGACCAGGAGCCTGTCACCATCTTCGACGACCTCCATCAACAGGTGACTTGCTGTTGGTTTCTCGCCGTCAAACGTTACTAGAGTCGCAAATTCGTTTTGCCGCAGAAACTCCAAAATCCTTGCGCGATCCTCTTCACGATACAGTTTGGGTGTATACATGGCGCTCCTAGACGATGGAAGTATAACTCACCACCCTCATACTGTATAATCCGCAGAACATGAAACGATACCTTCTATTCACTGTCTTCATCTCCGGGATGACCGTCCTCGCCTCCGAACTGGCGGCGGGACGCCTCCTCGGCAATGTGTTCGGCACGAGCAACATCGTGTGGACCAGTGTCATCGGCTTGATCCTCATCTATCTAACATTCGGCTACTTCCTCGGAGGCAAATGGGCGGACGCAAACCCAACCCCTGCCGCGATGTACCGCGTCCTTGCGTGGGGCGCGTTCACTCTGGGACTCGTCCCATACATCGCGAGCCCTGTCCTGCGCGCCGCCGCAACCGCCTTCGACTCACTTCAAGTTGGGATATTGGGCGCATCGTTCGTCGCGGTCTTGATTCTTTTCATCATACCGGTGACCCTGTTGGGAACGATTTCACCGTACGCAATTCGACTGACCGTTGACGACACGTCCCACGCGGGACAGACCTCCGGTCAAATCTACGCGATCTCGACGCTCGGTTCATTCATCGGGACATTTTTGCCGACGCTGGTCACCATCCCCGCCATCGGAACGAAAAACACGTTCCTGCTTTTCAGCATGATCCTCCTGCTGGTCGCGCTCGTCGGGTTGGCACGCTTTGCCGGCGCCCGCGAATCCTTCAAACATGCATGGATGCCATTCGTATTGGTTGCGTTGGCTGTGCTCACCGCGAATCAATCGCTCAAAACGAATGCAGCGCAGATCTACGAAACCGAGTCGGCGTACAACTATATCGAAGTGTTAGATCAAGACGGCTTCACCATCCTGCGATTAAATGAAGGGCAGGGCGTGCATTCGATCTATCACCCCGACATATTGCAATACAACGGACCGTGGGATCAATTTCTGGTCGGTCCATACTTCTATACAAATCGAAAGCCATCCGACATCCAACGCGTTGCAATCATCGGTCTTGCGGCAGGGACGACCGCGCGGCAGATGACAGCAGTGTACGGAAACATTCCAATTGATGGATACGAACTCGACCCGAAAATCGTCGCTGTGGGACAACAGTATTTCTGGATGACGATGCCCAACTTGAACATCATCATCGGCGATGGACGGCTGAATCTCGAACGGAGCGAACACAAATATGACATCATTGCCGTGGACGCGTACCGCCCGCCGTATATTCCTCCACACATGACGACGCAGGAATTCTTTGAGATCTGCGCTTCGCACCTGACGGAGGATGGGGTGCTCACCATCAACTCTGCCAGCGTCCCCGGCGACCGACGACTCATCAACGGACTTGCCACCACCATGGCAACTGTTTTCCCCTCGATCTACACAGTAGACATCCCCGGTTCCCTGAACACAATGATCTTCGCCACAAAACAACCAACCAAGCCCGAAGACTTCGCGGCCAACCTGCTCGCGCTTTCGCAAGATTCGAGTGTTCACCCTTTGCTGATCTCCACCATGACCGTGACTTACGCCAATCTCAGGACGGATTACGAAACTCCCGCCGTCTTCACCGACGACCACGCCCCCATCGAGTGGATCGTGAACGATATGGTCATTCGCTTCATCCTCGAGGGCGGGACGCAATATTTAGAATGAACAAATTCACGTTACTCTCCTGGTTTGTCGCTCTCTTCATCCCTCTCGCGCTCATTGGTGCAGGATTGCGATTATTATTAACAACGACTTTCCTGAACATCGAATACAACATGCCGTACTTTCCGCGTGACGAATACGGCTTTACCAAAGAAGATCGCTTGAGGTGGGCGCCATACGCCTTGAACTACCTTGTAAACAACTCGGATATTTCCTATCTTGGTAATTTGAAATTCGACGATGGGGATCCCCTCTACAATGATAGGGAGTTGAGTCACATGGAAGACGTCAAGCGCGTGACAAGGGGCGCGTTGAATGTTTGGTATGCGACTCTCACGCTCTTGTTGGCATTGGGGATTTGGTCGCGGCTGGGGCATTGGGAACAGACGTATCGTCTAGGCTTGATGCGTGGCGGATGGTTGATGGTGGGGTTGGCGGTCGCCATCGGATTAATCGTCGTCATCGGAATCGCTATCAACCCCAACGTCTTCTGGAATTTCTTTGTAGGATTCCACAGCTTATTCTTCGAGGGCGACTCGTGGCTGTTCCTGTATTCGGATACATTAATTCGACTCTTCCCTCTTCGATTCTGGCAGGACGCGTTCTTACTCGCAGCCATGATCGCGTTGGGAGGAGGTATCGCATTAGGTTTGGGGATTAGAAGATGAAACCGATGTATAATTTCGTCAGGAGAAGCATACATGGCAGATTCAATATCGCTTGAGAACAAAGTTGCGGTCGTGACCGGAGGCTCGCGCGGTATCGGTCGCGCGGTGGCGCTGGAGCTCGCGGCACGCGGCGCGGCGGTGGTCGTCAATTACAACAAATCCTCCGAAGCTGCGGATGAAGTGGTGAAGAAAATTCAAGAAGCGGGCGGTAGAGCCGCGGCATTTCAAGCGGACGTTTCTGACTTCAAACAAGCCGAAGCGCTAATCAAGTTTCCGATAGACACGTTCGGAGATCTGTCCATTCTCGTCAACAATGCTGGCATCACAAAAGACACGCTGATTATGATGATGTCTGAGGCAGATTGGGATTCGGTCATTACAACGAACCTCAAATCTACTTTCAATTGCTCAAAAGCCGCGGTCAAACATATGATGCGAAAGCGCGCAGGCAGGATCATCAACATGGCTTCGGTAGCCGGGCAAATGGGAAATCCTGGTCAGGTGAATTACTCCGCCTCCAAAGGCGGGCAAATCGCCTTCACAAAATCATTGGCACGCGAAGTAGCCGCGCGGAACATCACCGTCAATGCGATCGCGCCGGGCTTCGTGGATACGGAAATCCTCGACGCGATGTCGCCTGAGACTCTCGAAGCCGCTATCAAGCTGGTTCCACTGGCGCGGAAAGGCAAGCCGGAGGAGGTCGCCTACGCCGTTGCCTTCCTCGCCTCCGACCAAGCCGCGTTCATCACTGGTCAGGTGCTCGGCGTAGACGGCGGAATGGCGATGATGTAAGGAGTTCGTATGGCTGATATCAACCCCCTCGACAAAACCACGATCGCGCCGGACGTGCTGGTTACCATCGCGAAACTTTCGGCGTTGAGCGTGCCGGGCGTCAGCCGTATGGCAAACGTCACTGGCGGCGTGAACCGTCTCTTCAAACGCGGAGCCCACAACGGGGTGCGAATCGAGATCGAGGATAATCTCGTCACCGCCAATTTGTATCTCGTTCTCAAGAAAGATGTGAACATCCGCGAGGTCAGTCGCAATGTACAGACACAGGTGGCGCGCGCGTTGCAGGAAATGGTCGGCATGGAAATCGGCTCCATCGAAGTGCACATCGAAAAAATTGATTACCACGAGGGTGAGGCGCAGCCGACATGAAACCCCGCACGAGGGCGCGCTCGCTCGCCCTGCAAGTACTTTACGAAGTGGATATGGCGAATCATCCTCCTGCCGATGTGTTCAAAGCCCGGCTGGAGGACACCCCGCTTTCAGAAGAACTCTCCGAATTCACCCGCAAGATCGTTTTTGGCGTTCTGCCGCTCACAAGCAACCTCGACATCCTCATCTCGAAGTACGCGCCCGAATGGCCCCTCGACCAGATCGCGGCTATCGACCGTAACATCCTGCGCATCGCGCTTTGGGAATTTGCGGTCTTTCATGAAACTCCGGTCAAGGTGGCGATCAATGAAGCGGTCGAATTGGCAAAGCTCTTCGGCTCAGATTCCGCGCCGCGTTTTGTGAACGGCGTGCTTGGCTCGCTCGCGGATCATCAACACGAAATCCAGCAATCCCTGCAAAAGGTGTAGATGGAAATTTTCGGCATCGGCGCGTCGGAACTTGTTTTCATCATCCTGATCGCCATCATTGTGATGGGACCCCAACAAATGAAAGAAGCTGGGAAGACGATCGGGCATTGGATGAACCGGTTGAGCAACTCCGAAATCTGGAAGTTGGTGCGCGAAACTTCCAACGAGATCAGCAACCTGCCGCGCAAGTGGATGAGAGAGGCGAACATGGAGCTATGGGAGACAGAGCAGGAATTGCAAAAGACCATTGGTCCGCCACAGAAAAAGCCCCTGCTTTCACAATCGAAGCCGAAATCTTTCCAACAACCTCCTCCAGCGGCGACAGTGGAGGACGCAAAGCCTGCAAACGAAACAGGGGAAGAATTGTCCACGCCAAATGATTAACTTCCTGCGAAAAGTTTTTCGAGCAATCACATTTCCATTTGTGCTGCTCTTTCGAATTCTTTTCCTGCCATTCCGGTTGACAGCGCGCGCGTGGAGATTTATCACGTCCGATTCACAGGAAGGCAACGAGAAAGATTTTTGGGGGCACATCGGAGACCTACGTGCGCACTTGCTACGGATCGTCATCGGTGTGGCGCTTGCAGTCGGGGTTTCTTTTTATTTCACCGTCCCACTAATGGAATATCTGGCACGGCCCGTCGGGGGGTTGACGTTTCTACAAGCCATCGAGGTAACAGAGGAGATCGGCGTGTTCATGCGCGTCGCGTTGATGAGCGGTATCACGGTCTCTCTGCCGTACATTGCGTACGAGATCTGGCTGTTCGCCGCGCGAGGGTTGTCGGCGCGCGAGAAACAATTTAGCCTGCTGGCGATTCCCGCGGCTTCGCTTCTCTTCGTCGTGGGGCTGGGTCTCACCCACTTCATTCTCATCCCAGCCGCGCTCCCGTTTCTCGGCGGATTCACCGAGATCGCGCAGTTCTGGACGGCGAAAGAATATTTCGGCTTTGTCACCGGGCTCATGTTATGGATTGGCGTATTCTGCGAGTTTCCGTTGGTGATATTTGTCCTCAGTTACCTCGGCTTAATTCCGCCGAAGGTCTTGGCGCAACAATGGCGGCTGGCGATCGTCGTCATCGCGATTCTCGCCGCGGCGGTCACGCCCACCATTGACCCGGTGAATATGGGACTGGTCATGTTGCCAATGGTGTTGTTATACTTTGCAAGCGTCGGTTTGAGTTACTTCGCCGCCGCAATACGAAGGAGAAATGAACCGCCGCCGACAAAGGGGAAGCAAGCCGCCCGCTGAAACGGAACGAAAAGAGGAGAACGCCATGAAGTTACGCCCTGCCCTATCGCGTCAATTCTTGTTCTTTGTCATCATTCTTGCGCTGGTCAGTCAGGCTTGCGCGATTTCGCTAATTGAGTTCCCCACGTTTCCGACCCCAAGTGTTGGCACACCATTACCTTCGGGGCCGACAGCCACGCCGGCGCCGCGCTCACGAGTCACGTTCACTGTCCGCGTGCCGGAAGCTTTGCTTCCGGGTGAATCGCTCGACCTCAGCGTGGTAGACGAAGTGACCGGGCTGGCTTACAACCCTACACCATACTCCATGAGCCCGACAGACTCTGCGACATATACAACACAGTTGGACATACCGGACCAAGCCATCATCCGTTATCGCTATATTCGCAAAAGCGGCAACACGATCATCAACGAAGATACCAACCGCGACCAGGCAATTCGCTATCGCTTATTCTATGTGAACGGACCAACACAAATCACCGACACGGTCAGCAGTTGGGTGGATAAATCTGTCAATACGCTTTCAGGGAGCATTAGCGGGACGGTTCTGGATGCCGAAAGCGGCGCGCCTATTCCAGATATTCTTGTCACCGCGGGCGGCGTACATTCGTTCACCGACGCGGCAGGACGATTCCAGATCACAGATCTGCGCGCCGGCACACACAACCTCGTGGTCTACTCGATGGATGGGATGTACCAGACCTTTCAGCAAGGCGCAACGGTTGCAGATAACTCGAACACGCCGGTGCCTGAAGTCCGCGTCAAGCGCGCGCCGTTGGTCAACGTGACCTTCATCGTTTCGGTCCCGCCCGGCACCGTCGGACCCAACGTGCCGATTCGCCTCGCGGGCAACCTGCTGCAGCTTGGCAACACGTTCGCAGACCTGCGCGCCGGTTTCAGCACGGTCGCAGACCGCATGCCAAGCCTCAACCCCACACCAGACGGCCGCTATTCGGTCTCGCTCTTCCTCCCTGCCGGGGCGGATGTGCAATACAAGTACACCATGGGCGACGGATTCTGGAATGCGGAGTTCACCTCTGATGGCCGCTTTGTCACACGGCGCATCTTGGTGCCCAATCAAAATACGGTCATCGAAGACTCCGTGCAATCGTGGCAGTCGGGACCTAAAGCGCCGATCGTGTTCGACGTGACCGTGCCAAATAATACTTCGTCCACTGACCGGATTTACATTCAGTTCAACCTGCTGCTTGGCTGGTCACCTCCCATTCCGATGTTGCAGCAGGCACAGAATCGCTGGGTATACAAACTGTACGGTCCGTTGAACATCACCGGCTCGTTTACGTACCGCTATTGCCGCAACGCGCAATGCGATTCTGCAGACGACGCGCAGACGGTCGGCTCCAACGCGCACGGTCGAAACATTACCCCGACGCTGACCCCGCAAAACATTAGCGAGTCTGTCAACGCGTGGGTGTGGCCCCTGAACGTCGGTCCTGCAACACTGGTCGCGACAACCATCCCGTCGCGCGGAAGCGGCTTCATGGCGGGAGTCGAGTATCAAAGTTATTACGATCCCCACACGCCGGCGTTCAACAACCTCGCCCTGCAGAACATCCAAAGCCTCGGCGCGAATTGGGTAATCTACACACCGTCATGGACATACAAACGCATCGCGCCCGTCGTTCTGGCACAGCAACCCGGCAAAGACCCATTCTGGGTGGATACGATCTCGGCGGTTTCGGAGGCGCGCACGCGCAACATCAACGTCGCGGTCTTCCCCCAACCACGCTTCGAAGTCAGCGCCACAGAATTTTGGAAGAACGCGCCGCGCGATTCGAATTGGTGGAACGAATGGTTCGACCGTTACCGCGCGTTCATCATCCACTTTGCAAATCAGGCGACGCAGTCCGGAGCGCAAGTGCTCATCATCGGCGGCGAGTGGATTCTCCCGGCTCTTCCCTCCGGGAAACTTGCTGACGGCACCCCCAGCAACGTCCACGCCGACGCGGAGCCGCGCTGGAAGAATCTCATCGCCGAAATTCGCCAGCATTACCGCGGCAACATACTGTTCGCATTGCCCTATAATTCCACCGATTTCACTCCGCCGGTCAGCATCCTGCGCGACACTGACGGCGTATATCTCCTTTGGTTTGCGAAACTGAGCACCCTCAGCTCGCCGAACAAAACGGACATGATCAACGAAGCCGGCATCCTGCTCGACCAGAACATCGCGCCGTGGCAATCGCAGATTGCCAAGCCCTTCATCCTCGCGCTGTCCTATCCGTCTTCCTCGCATTCCGCCACAGGATGCATTCCGGACGGGAACAGTGCCTGCCTCAATTGGACGGCGCTCAACCGTCCGAATGCAGACCTTTCAACTGTCAGTCTCGACCTTCAACAACAGGTTGATATCTACGAAGCCGTTCTCACGGCAATGAACACGCGCAATTGGGTCAGCGGCCTGGTCAGCCGCGGTTACTTCCAGCCGGTGGAGCTGCAGGATAAGTCCGCCTCCATTCACGGGAAGCCCGCCCGCGACCTGCTTTGGTATTGGTTCCCGCGCTTACTGGGAACGATTCAATAATTCCACACTTTAAGAGGCACACAATGTCGAAGACAATACTGATCTTGAAGCGCACGGGGCTCGGCATTCTAATTCTTGCCATCCTGCTCAGCGGAGGCGGATGGTTTTACTTCGGGAGTTACCTCCCCAACACAGTTGCTCCCAAATCGTTCCCGCAAATCAACGGGGAGATTCAACTCGAGGGACTTAATGGACCGGTCGACATCTACCGCGATCACATGGGTATCGCGCACATCTACGCTACCACACCACACGATCTCTTTTTCGCGCAGGGATACGTCCACGCCCAGGAACGCTTCTGGCAGATGGATTTTTACCGCCACGTTGGCGAGGGCCGCACGGCCGAAATGTTCGGCGCGGTGCAGCTGAATGATGACATCTTTTTAACCACGCTCGGCTGGAGAAAGACATCGCAGGAGGAGTATGAAGCGCTATCCGCTGAGTCCAAAGCAACATTGCAGGCCTACGCGGACGGAGTCAATGCGTATATTGCGGGCAAATCGAATGAAGAGTTAAGCCTTGAATACGCGGTTCTCGACTTGCCGATCATCAACCCGAATTATGTGGTCGAGCCGTGGGAGCCGGTCAACACGCTGGCTTGGGCGAAGGCGCTCGCGTGGGATCTAAAGAGCAACCTAAGTAATGAGATCGAACGCGCCATACTCATGAAAACTCTGACGGCGGAACAAATGTCTCAGATTTTCCCGCCTTACCCGGACGACAACCCTGTGATCGTCAACCGGATCGGCGAAGGGACATCCCTCAACAACAGTGCATCTATTGTTGCGGTGGACATCCCGATCGAGGTACTGACCGCGGTCGGAAACAACGCGTCTTCTCTTGACAATTTATTCGGTTCACTCGGCGATGGGGTTGGCTCGAACTCCTGGGCAATAACCGGCGAAATGACAACGACCGGCATGCCGCTGCTGGCGAATGATCCGCACTTGGGGATTGGAATACCGTCCATCTTTTATCAGAATAGTTTGCATTGCCAGCCCAAGAATGACGCCTGTCCGTACGACCTTGCGGGCTTCTCACTTGCCGGCGCACCGGGGATATTGTTGGGACACAACAACCGCATCGCCTGGGGACTTACCTTCTCCTACGAAGATTTCATGGATTTGTTCATTGAGAGGGTAAACCCGCAAAACCCGAATCAATATGAAGTGAATGGCGAATGGGTGGATTTCGAAACCTGGACAGAAACGATTAACGTTGGGGGCGGTGACCCGGTGGAGATCACGGTTCGCGCCACGCGTCATGGACCGGTAATCTCGGAAGTGTACGGTCCGCTGAAAGATCAGGGCGAGCCGAATGATGAGGAGTTTGTCCCATTCCAGGACCGGGCGGGAACTGAACTTCCCGAACAGTATGTGATCGCATTAAGTTGGACCGCTCTCTCGATCGGCAACACACTCACGGAAGGGAATCCGCTGGAGGCGGTCTGGGGTATAAATCGCGCGCAGAATTGGGAGGAGTTTCGCGAAGCAGCATCCATCTTTCATACCCCGGGGCACAACATTCTGTACGCCGATGTGGATGGCAACATCGGGTATGTCGCTAGCGGCGACGTGCCCATCCGCAAGAACGGAGATGGAACACTCCCCGTTCCCGGCTGGAACAGCGAGTACGATTGGGTAGGAATCATTCCCGCCGAGGAGATGCCATACACCTTCAACCCTGCGGAAGGTTTCATCGCACCCGCGAACAACAAGATCGTCGGTGACGATTATCCCTACCTGCTCACAATGGATTGGAACTACGGCTTCCGAGCTCGCCGTATCGTGGATATGATCGAAGCGGCTCCGGGTCCAATCGACATCGCGTACATGCAAAAAATGCAGGGCGATACGTACGATATCAGCGCCGAAACTTTCGTTCCGTTGCTTATGAGTATGGATGACAAGTTTGCCAAACCGAACGAGGCAATCGCATTTGACCTGTTGCGTGAATGGGATTATCAGGCTCACGCCGACTCCTCCGCCGCGGCCGTTTACGCCGCGTTCTGGCGGAACCTGCTGAAAAACACGCTGCATGACCAACTTCCAGACGCATACTGGCCCCTCGGCAGTTCCCGCTGGACGGAGGTGATGCGTGGTCTCGCGGCGAATCCGGCCTCTTCGTTCTGGGATAACGTCGGAACCGAGGCAGTCGAAACGCGCGAGAGTATTATCAGGACATCATTCATAGACGGCATTGCCGAACTCGATGATAGGCTCGGCAACGATCCCGCCTCTTGGAAATGGGGCAACGTCCATGGCAGCAGTTTCGTAAATGAGGCGTTGGGCACAACACCCATCCCGCTCATCAACGCCCTGTTCAACCGCGGACCGTTTCCCACCGGCGGCGGGACATCCATCGTGAATGCTACATCGTGGGATTATGCCAGTGGGTACGAAGTCACCGATATCCCAGCCATGCGAACGGTGTACGATCTTTCGGACTTCAGTAATACGGTAACCATCCACTCGACCGGGCAATCCGGTCACGCATATCACCCGCACTACATAGACATGGCGGAGATGTGGGCGAACGTCGAATATCTGCCAATGTTATGGGAGTTGGACGCGATCATTGCGGACGCCGAAGGACATTTGGTATTAAAGCCGAAATAAGTCTTACAAACCTTACGAAGGACTTAAGTCCTTCGTAAGGTACTTGTTTCTTAGCGCCACCCACGAAAAGAAAATCACACCCAAGTAGCCAAATGTAAGATCGAGCAACGAGAAGGTGCGGTTGCGAAGGAATTGTTGCGAAAATTCTTCGATGCCGATAAGTAGGGAGGTGATGATGCCGGTTGAAATCACAATCAGCGTTGGGCTGTGATGCGCACGCGAGCGGATGAGGGCGAGGTCAATGAAAATGGTAAGAAATCCATATAAAATGAAATGCGCTGCCTTGTCACCATAGGGAATCTGGTTGACGAATCCGAGGCCGCCAAGCTCTCCCATGTTTGCAAGAACGATGATGAGCGCGATGAAGATGGCAAAGAAAAACGCAAGCCATTTCATACTAGAAAATTGAGACGCCCTAGAGCGTCTCTGCTTTTGCCTTTTCGATTTTCGACTCGCGCCGCGCCTTCCACCACTCGACCACCATTGGCAACAGAGATACCAAGATGATGGCAATGATCACATATTCGAAATTCTTCCTGACGAAGGGAATGTTACCGAAGAAGTACCCGGCAAATGTGAACACGACCACCCAGACAATTCCGCCCACGAAATTATAGGTGATGAAGTATCCGTAGGACATTTTGCCGATGCCCGCGACGAACGGCGCAAACGTGCGGACAATCGGCACGAAGCGGGCGAGGAAGATCGTCTTGCCGCCGTGTTTTTCGAAGAATGCATGTGTGCGGTCGAAATATTCCTTTTTGAGGAATTTGATCTTATAGGCGCGCTCGCCAAGGTAGTGACCAATTGAGTAATTTACTGTGTCGCCGAGGATCGCGGCGACGATGAGCAAACCGGATAGCACGTAAACGTTCATCGAGCCAAGCGCGGCAAATGTGCCTGCCGCAAACAGCAGGGAATCACCGGGCAAGAACGGCGTGACGACCACGCCTGTCTCGAGGAAAATCACGATAAACAGGATGGCATAAGTCCACGTACCGTATTGCGAGATGATGTTCGCAAGGTGCTCGTCGAGGTGGAGAAATAAGTCCGCAACACCGGCAAGAAATTCCATTTTTCGTTTCTCTCTTTCGCTTTTGTCGTATGTAGAAAATGACAGTCACTTTCGTGACTGTCATTTCGTTACTTTATTTCAGCCCAAATTATACCGTGCTTTCGCGATTTGTCTCGATTCGGCTGAGCCAATCGCCAATTACCAGTACGAGGAGGCTTCCAACCGAAGACAGTCCGAGATCGAGCGAGCCCAAGGGATACAACGTCCATCCCTGCCACAAACTGACGAAATGCCCGATCGCAAAGCCGATGACGCTCAACCCAAGATAGAACAGGAACCGCAGGAGTCTGCCTCCTCTGAGCAAATGGTAAAGCGAACCGTAGAGCAACGAAATCAGCAGGGCGAACAACGCGGCAGGGATGGTCATTGATTCCGCGCTTATGGGTTCAGGTGCTTCGCAAAGAAATCCGCGATGGCTGCGTAACAGGTGACACGGTTATCGTACTTCAGCACATCATGCCCTTCGTCTTCGAAGACCAGCAATTCGATATCCTTGCCTTTGGACCTCAACTCACGTACGAGATCTTCAGATTCTGCCGCCACAACCCGCGGATCGTTACGTCCTTGAATGACAAGCATCGGCGCCGCCATGTTATGCAGATGTGTTTTCGGAGACCGCTCGACCAGGAACGAGCGCTCGTCTGCCTTCTCAGGGTCGCCGAGTGCAATTTTGAAATATGGCTTCCACGTGGCGGGAATCCTTTCAGAAAATGTAAGCAGGTCGTAGGGACCAAACATATCGCACGATGCTTTCCAAAGGTCAGGATGCATTCCCGCCTGCATGAGCGTCATGTATCCGCCATACGAGCGACCCACCACGGCGGTGCGCTTCACATCCAGACGTTTATCCATAGGCAACACTTTCTTCATCGCGTGAACGTGATCAAGGCGATCTTGGCCGCCCCAGTCGCGGTCAATGTGCTTGGTGTACGACAGCCCGTAACCAGTCGAGCCGCGCACATTTGGGACAAAAACTGCAAAGCCGCGCAATGTCAAAAATTGAATCAACGGCATGGAGAACCACGCGAAGTCCGGTCGTTCCTGTCCTTGTGGACCGCCGTGGATGTAGTAAACGACCGGGCGGGGTCCTTTATAACCGAGACTTTTCGCGGGCAGATACAACCGCGCCGAGGTACGCAAGCCATCATGGGAGAGAAACGAAGCGTCCTCCCCTTTGGAGAGCAATTCGCCGGGAATCCCAAGAATCCTTTCGTTGGTATGCCGCACCACCTTGCGTCGCTTCTTTCCACCGACCGAATAAATTTGTGTCGGCGAAGTCGCGGTAGAGTACGAAAATGTGAACACGTCATCCTTGAGGTCATAGTGCACACGCTCCAACATCCCGCCATCGAGTGGTTTGCCGCCGACCAGGACATGTTCGAGGGACGTGCGCCGCTTCTTCTCATTGAACATGCCTTCGTACACCCACGAGCATCCGTCAATGTTGAAGAGGAGCAGGTAACGATCCTTGCGCAGGTGAACAAGTTCGATGAGTTCGCCGGCGCCCTTGTGGCTGACACCTTTGAGTTCCACCTGCTCGAGTTCGCCAGGTTTTGCAAAATCAATATAACCAAGGCTATACGTATCGTCGAATACAGAAGAGACAACTACCGCGCCTTTATTGCTTGGCGAAAAGACCGCCGAGCCTAGTCCGTTCAAGGGAACGTTTTCGCCCTGTGCGCGATCCTCCAAAGCTTTCCCGTAGAGCGTCTTTTGCTTGCCTTTCTCCCACAGCGACAGAACGCCGTCACCGACGGTGTAGCCGGTGCCAAGCAACAACTTGCCGTGGTCTTTATTGTTTGCGGCGACCCCCCAGCCAAATTCAGATTCCGCGATCTTTGTCAGTTTGCCAGTCTTCAAGTCGGCGCGATAGGTTTCGATCATCGGCTTGTCACGCCGCTCTGCGGAAAGGTAGGCAATATTCTTTTCATGGTCGCATTCGCCCAGGTGCACGCGGTATTCAGCAAAAAAATTATCGAACGACGGTTCGGGAAAACCGCCATCTATCGGAATCCACATCGGCTGGTAATTCTCGTCGCCGTCCTTGTCAATCATCACCAGGATTTTCTTGAGCTTTGAAAATACGTAAAACGACAACCCGCCGATCAAATGCGGATTCTGCAATGCGATGTGCGGCGGCAACAAGGGTTCGGGGACGCTCCCCCCAAAGTTCATGAAATACAGACTCAAGTGTCCGGATAAATTGCTGAGAAAGAAAATCTTTTTGTCCGCGTGTTGCGGAACTACGAACAACCGGGCAGACATCAACGATTCGACGCGATATGACATAACAAGACTCCTTTTGAAAATTGATTACAACATATTTATAGAACTATCAGTTTGGGCATCAGCGTTTTCTCTTCAAGACTTTCTTTCGAGTACTTATCTATGATGTGTCTGGCTACACGCAAATCATTTAGACGATGATGCCGCCGCCGATCAACAGATCTTCTTGATAAAAAACTGCCGCCTGCCCTGCCGTGATATCGCGTTGAGGCGCATCAAACGTCACTTGAGCTTGATTCGTACCTTTCGGCGTTACCCACGCGGCAGCCTCTTTCGCAGTGTAACGAATTTTCACGTCCGCGCGAAGCTCTCCGCTAGGGATTTCGCTGCCAACCCAATTCACATCACGCGCGGCCAATTCGTGGGAGCCCAACTGCTCCTGTGTTCCAACTATGAGCGTGTTGCGTGTCGCATCTTTTGTAAGAACATAGAGCGGAGCCGGCGATGCAACCCCTAATCCTTTTCGCTGACCGATGGTGTAGTTTGCAAGCCCATTGTGAAAGCCAATTGGTTGACCTTCACGCGTGAGGATCTCGCCGGGTTTCAACATCTCTGAGGCATTACGCTGCAGGAAGCTGCGGTAATCTTCGCCTGCAAGGAAGCACAGGTCTTGCGAGTCCTTTCGGGAGGCGGTCGGCAGTCCGTGCCGTTCGGCAATTTGCCGTATCTCAGGCTTTGTGTAATCGCCGACAGGAAATAGGGCATGCCTCAATTTTGCCTGATCAAGCACGTGCAACACATAGGATTGATCCTTGTTGCGATCTACGGCGCGCAGCAATCGAACGTTTCCGTCTTCATCACGACTTACTCGTGCGTAGTGTCCTGTCGCCATGAATTCGGCGCCCAATGCCAAGGCGTGATCCAGCAAGAACGTCCAGCGGATTTTGCGATTGCAGACCAGGCACGGATTTGGCGTTTCGCCTCTCGCATATCCTTCGAGAAAATATTCCACAACGGTTTCGCGGAAGACATCCTTCGCATCAACAACATAAAATGGGATATCCAGTTTCGCCGCCACGCGACGCGCCTGCGCCATCGAATCGGGCGTGCAACAGCGGTTGGATTCTTCTTTGCCAGGTTCACTCCACAAACGGAGCATCATACCAATAACTTCATAGCCCTGCTCTTTGAGCAAGGCGGCGGCAACGGAGGAGTCTACCCCACCAGACATGGCAACAACAACTTTAGACATTCGGTTTAGTGTGATAATTTCCTTGCTTTGGCAACGAGGTCGGGCAAGGCACTCAAAAATTCTTCGACATCCGCAGGCTTGGTATCTTTTCCAAGCGTTACACGTAACGAGCCCAACCCCCACTCGCGCGACAAACCGATCGCGTTCATCACTTCGCTCGGCTCGGGGTTGCCCGTCTTGCAGGCAGAGCCAGATGAACATGCAAAACCCGCAGCGTCGAGGAGTGTGAGCAACAAGTTTCCGTCTACGTCCTTGAAAACGAAACTGGCATGATGCGGCAAACGCGACAGCATGTCTCCGCTAAGCTGGGAATCAGGAATCAATTCGAGCACCGTTCCGATGATTTGATCCCGCAAAGGCCGGACATGAGCAATCCGCGCATCACGCTCTTCGTCGGCGAGCCTCAAGGCTTCGGCAAAGCCCACAATATACGGCACATTCTGGGTGCCTGCGCGTAGATTGAATTCCTGCCCGCCACCGTTAAGTTGAGGCGTGAGCGGCGTTCCTTTGCGAATGTATAACGCGCCGACACCTTTAGGACCATAGAATTTGTGCGCGCCGAGCGACATCATATCCGCGCTGAGATCTTTCACATCTACCGGCAAATACGCTGCGGCTTGAACTGCATCGGTGTGGAATAAGATGTTGTTCGCACGGCAAAGCTCGGCAATCTCTTTGATCGGACTGATGGTGCCAATCTCGTTGTTGGCATACATGACGGAAACAATCGCAGTGTTGTCGCAAATCGCCCTGGCAACAATTTCGGGAGTGACCATACCGCGCTCCTCTACATCCAGCCACTCGATCAAAAATCCTTCGTGCTTTCCAAGATGCTGCAATGTTTTTGTCACCGCAGGGTGTTCGGCACGTGAAGCGAGAATCCAATTTGCGCCGGTCTTTTCGCGCATCGCGTATGCCGCGCCGCGTATCGCGAGGTTATCTGATTCGGAACCACATGAGGTGAAAACAATTTCATCGGGCAAGCAATTCAACACGCGCGCCACCGTCTCGCGCGCCGAATCGATCGCGGCTTCGGCAACTTGTCCGTAGCGGTGAACGGACGAAGGGTTGCCAAACGAAGCGTTAAAGAAGGGAGTCATCACGTCTACAACGCGCGAATCCACAGGCGTTGTTGCGGAATAATCAAGATAGATCATCGCCGCAGATTATAGCATGATGAGAATAGGAACTTTGTAGGGTAATCATCCGTTAAGCATTCCGCAAAAGCACAGTACAATTGCCGCTCGTTGAAAGGAGAACGAATGAAACGAAAATTCATCATCCTGGGAATCTGCGCGTTGCTGATCGCATCGTGCGGAGGCGGTGAAGCGGAAGCGACACCGACGAACACGCTCAGCCCAGATGAAATTCAAACGCTAGCCATCGAAACGTTTTCTGCGGTTCTAACACAGACCGCGCTTGCCGCTCCATCGGAGACGCCTTTCCCCACGTTGACAGCCTCCGCCACATTCGCGCCGTTTGCAACCAGCACCGGCGGCGGACTGCCAGTGTCATCTCCGACAACCAGCGGTGGCGGCAATACTTGTTACCGCCTGACGTTCGTCAGCGATGTTACGATTCCGGACAACACCTCCATGACTCCCGGACAGAACTTCACCAAAACATGGAAGGTGCTCAACTCCGGTTCGTGCGCGTGGGACGCGGGGTTCAAATTCACCTTTACCGGCGGCGAACAGATGAGCGGAGTCACATACACCCTTCCCTCGTCGGTGGCTCCCAACGCACAAATCGACGTTTCGGTCGCTATGATCGCGCCTTCGAAGACCGGAACCCTGCGGGGGAACTGGCGCATGCAAACCGCCGGCGGACAATTCTTCGGCGATGAAGTGTACGTACAGATCATCGTTGGCGGCAGTGCGGCAACCGGCACAGCAACCACGGGTCCAACTGCAACCGCAACCGAAACGCCAACTCCAACACCGCCATAACAGAATCAGAATCCCCTTCATCAATTGATGAAGGGGATTTATTTTCGGAACACTCCGCACTATAGAAGGGCGCGCGTTGCCTGTTCGATCTCCTCGTAAATCTTTTTCACTTCCTCTTTCATCTCTCCGGCGACTCCGGCGGTCTGCGGAATGAACTTGACCATGTCGCGTGCCTGGCGCAACAAATCCTTGACGTTAGCAATGTACGAAAAATCCGATCTGCCGAGGCCCGTCGAAGGGACCGGCAAATCTCGCGCCTGTTGAATCAGCTTGCGGGCACGGATGACGCGCTCAGCGGCAGGGATGAGTTTGGGCATGAGGTCAATTATAAGAGCTAAACATGGCACCCGAAAATTCCTCGGGGCATAGTAAAATACGGCAGGTTTGGAGACTACCTATTCCGCCGAAGGAGAAAAACATGGACGATTTTTCTGTACAAAGCGAACGCAGGGACAAGGTGACGGTGGTCGCCGTATCGGGAAGAGTAGATTCGGTTACCGCGGCGACGCTGGACGAGGAACTGGCGAAGGTTGTGCGCGACAACAAAAAGGTCGTGCTCGATCTCAAGAATGTGTCCTATTTATCGTCGGCGGGGGTGCGCGCCATATTGAGGGCATCGCAAACGGCACAGAAGTCAGGCGGCGGGGTGAAACTGTCGCAAGTTCCCAGCCTCGTCTTGGAAGTTTTGGATAACGTTGGCGTAACGCAGGTCTTGAAACCGTTTTCAACGGTGGACGAGGCAGTGGCTGGTTTCTAGATTATTTGCGTAAAACCAGCCTCCCTGCCAGCGACCCCAGCCAAGAAAACAGAGCCCAGGGGACCTGAGGGAAGATCAACGTGCCAAGCGGACCGAGCAAGCCGCCGCCGAGCATCATGAACATGGCAACCGGGGAAGCCAACAGGAAGGCGATCAATACGACCCAGCGTCGCGCGCTGGTGGCTTGACGATTGAGGAAGAAGACCAGAATCCAACCTCCGAGCGCACCGGCAAGGAAGAACGAGACGTAATCAGTGATCGACGCGTCTGTATTCCACCGCCCAAAGCGGACGTAGAACGTGACGACCTGATAAAGCACAGTGAGCAAGCCCACCAAACAAGACCACAACGGGGAAAGGGTTTTCACAACTAACTCCTATTCGACCTTGATTTGAGTGAGCACATTATAAAGTAACATCACAAGCCGCGACTCTGCCTGCATTGGCTTGCTTCGCGTGCCATGAGCATGAACTTGGTCCGCCAAAATCACTTATCCTCATCTCATTTCGGAAGTTTCGGTTAACGCGTACAACAACTTATAATTATCGTATGCGTTTTCAAGTTTTGTTTACTACTTTGATGTTCGTCGTCCTCACGGCAGGGATGTTCGTTCGCACACAACCGGCGCAAGCAGAGGGGGTTCACCCTGCACCGTCGATTCAGGTCAGCGCCTACGACATGATCCTGGCGATGAACACCTTGCGCGTCTCATACGGGCTTCCCGCGCTCATCGAAGACCCCATCGTCAACGCGGTGGCGCAAAACACGGCGCAGATCATGGCGGCAAACAACCTGTCATGGCACATCGGCGATGTGCGCGGAAGAATCGCCGCGGCGGGATACGGCAACGGCGGCACCGTGTGGGCAACCGAAAACTTCGCGGTGAGCAGCGGCGGCATGGGCATTGACCAGATCATGGCGGTCTGGGCAGACCCCGACCACATGCGCCCGGCGGTTACGCCGGCGTATTGTCATGTTGGGGCTGGCATCGCGACGGTGAACGGAAAGACGTATTACGTCCTGCAAGCCGCGTATGTTTCTGGGCAGGAATGTGGGAGTTATACCTCTGTCGGCAGCGCGCCGGCCGCAGGGACAGTGACCAGCCCAATCTCCCAATTGATCGTGCCCGTCCAGATCGCCACGCCGGGAACGGACGGGAAGATCTATCACACGGTGCAGTCGGGACAATCCTTCTGGTCTATCGCCATCGCATATCAGATCACGATTCAGGATCTGGAAATCTGGAACAATATTACGCGCGATACACCGCTGCAATCGGGGCAGCGATTGTTCATCCCCAACAAGAATACGGCAGGCTTTGCCACGCCGACGCCGCGCGGGATGGTCGTGCCTCATACCCCCAATGCAGACGGACGAATCGTACACATCGTTCAACCGTATCAGGCGCTATTCACCATCGCCGAAGCCTATGACGTTTCGGTAGAGCGGATTCTGGAATTGAACGCGCTGAGCCCGGATTGGCCCCTGCAGATCGAACAGAAACTCGTCATCTCGGCGGGCAACGTCACACCGAGCCCGACTCTGAGCGCCATCCAACGGCTCACGCCCGAAGCGGACGGAAATTACTATCACACGGTTGAAAGCGGACAAACGCTTTCGGGAATCGCAAACCTGTACGAAGTGTCGCTTGCGGACCTGATGGCATGGAACGGATTGGGCGCGGCGTCGGTCATCATCCCGAATCAAAAATTGCTTCTGCGCGTCACGCCGCCGGCGACGGCGACGTTTACGCCGCTTCCGCCGACGAGCACGCCGTCGCCGCGTCCGACCGTCACTGCCCCTCCGCTATTGGACACGCCCATTCCGCTTGTTGAAGAAGAACCTGCGGGCCGATCTGGTTTGGGATTAATTTTGGGCGTGGGAATTATTTTGGTTGGCGGACTGTTGTGGTGGAGATTTTCACGTAAACCCTAGCGGCGAATGGCAGTCGCCCGTTTATCATTATGAAATTCGACCCGCAAAAACACCACCGCGCGTCGTCCCGCCTGAGGGATTTCGATTATTCCTTCGCCGGCGCGTATTTCATCACGGTTGTCGCCTACCGGCGCGAGATGTTATTCGGCGAAATTGTGAACGGTGAATTGAAAATCAATCGCCGCGGTGAAATCGTGCGGGAGGAATGGTTCGCATCGGCAAACATCCGCAAGGAGATTCGGTTATTCGAAGATGAATTTGTGTTGATGCCAAATCACATCCATGGAATCGTGTGGATCGTGGATGACGATTCGCGGTTTGTCGTGGGGGCAAATCATCCCGTGGCGAATGGCCGTACAAAATTATTACATACCGTAGGGGCGGACGGCCGTCCGCCCCTACGGCGAAAACCACGCTCGCTGGGATCATTCGTGGCGGGTTTCAAATCCTCTGTCACCAAACGGATTCGGGATGAACTGAACGAAACGGGCATCTGGCAACGGAATTACCATGACCGAATCATTAGGAACGATAAGGAATTGTCAGCCATTCGGGAGTACATCGAATCTAACCCGATGAATTGGTCGGAGGATGAGGGAAACAAATTGTGGGGAAATAAGATGGGGAATACCAATCATAAATATTGCCTTAGTTTTATTGTAAAATCAGGCAAAGGGAAACCACATGCCCATTACCCCTCAAGATTTCGTCAGCAAGTGGAAGCGCGTAACTTCGCGCGAAAAACAAACGTATCAAGAACACTTTATTGATTTGTGTCACTTGGTAGATCATCAAACGCCGAATGAAGCTGACCCATCCGGCACGCGCTTTGCGTTTGAAATGGGCGCGGCAAAAACGAGTGGTGGGCAGGGCTGGGCAGATGTAGCAAAACTTGGCTACTTCGGGTGGGAATACAAAGCCAAAGATGCAGACCTGGATAAAGCGTACGATCAACTCTTGCGCTATCGCGATTCGTTGCATAATCCACCGTTATTGATTGTTTCGGATATCAACAACATCATTATTCGAACGAATTATACGAACCTTCCCACGCGCACAATTACTCTTACGTTCGATGATCTTCTCACTGCCGAAGGGCTTCGAACCCTCAAAACAGTTTTCACCAACCCCGAACAACTCAAACCGCAAGTTACCATTGAAGGGGTAACGCGTGAAGCCGCGCAGAAATTCTCAGTGCTCGCAGAGAACTTGCGCAAATATGGAAGTGAACCACACGAGATCGCGCACTTTCTCATCCGCTTGTTGTTCTGTTTGTTCGCAGAAGATATAGGCTTACTGCCTGAAAGATTATTTCCGCGCTTGCTCGACCAGACGCGCCGCAATTCAAAAGATTTTTCAGAAGTGTTGCGTCAGTTGTTCCGCGCCATGAACACAGGCGGATATTTCGGGTCGGACAAAATTTTTCATTTCAATGGCGGACTGTTCGATGATGACCGCGTCCTGCCATTGGATGGCGCGGACATGGACATCATCGCGGATATTGATGCGTTGGATTGGGGCGCAATTGAGCCTTCCATTTTCGGAACGTTGTTCGAGCGTGGGCTTGACCCCAGCAAGCGTTCGCAACTCGGCGCGCATTACACAAGCAAGGACGATATTCTGTTGATCGTCGAACCTGTGTTGATGGCGCCTTTGAGGAGGGAATGGGAAGAGGTAAAGGCAGAGTGTAGAAAGTGGAAAGTAGATGAAGATAAAGAAAGAGGAAAGAAGAAAGACGCGATACGTAAAAGGATTAGTGAGAAACTGCGCGCCTTTGCAGATAAAATCGCCGCGACGACAGTTCTCGACCCAGCCTGTGGAAGTGGAAACTTTTTGTATGTGGCACTTCGGTTGTTACTCGACTTACAAAACGAAGTTATTAATTTCTCAGATGAACTTGGCGCGGGCAGGTTCTTCGTTTCGGTAACACCATCGCAGTTGTTCGGCATCGAGACCAACGAGTACGCGCACGAACTCGCGCAAATGACCATCCAGATCGGTTACATTCAATGGCTGCGTGATAACGGATATGGTCAACCTTCTGAACCAATTCTCAAACAAGTGAAGAACATTCTGCACATGGATGCGATATTAGGTTACGAGTCCAGACCTGACAGGTCTCAAGAGACTTCTGAACAGGACGAAACTCGCGTCCACGCAAGCCGCACAGTAGACAGTGGTGTCCGCGAAGACCTGTCAGGTCTCCCCCGCGAACCCGAATGGCCCCCTGTAGATGTCATCATTGGCAACCCGCCGTTTTTAGGTGGAAGTAAATTGCGGCGCGAATTGGGCGATAAATACGTTGAAGATTTATGGGATCTTTATGAAGGTCGTGTTGATAAGACTGCCGATCTTGTCGCATATTGGTTTGAACGCGCATGGAAACAAATCGAAAATAAAAAGGCAAACCGTGCGGGGTTACTTGCTACACAAGCAATACGGTCTTCGATCAATCGCAATGTCGTTGTCAAAATCGTAAAAGATGGCTCAATTTTTCTTGCATGGTCAGATCGTCCATGGATTTTAGATGGCGCGTCAGTGAGAGTTTCGATGATTGGATTTGATGATGGTACAGAAAACATCAAATCGCTTGATGGAAATTCTGTTTCAAACATCAATTCAGATTTAACTACGAACATTGACCTGACAATTTCTAAGCCGTTAGATGAAAACAAAAATCTGGGTTTTCAAGGTTCGATGATTGGTGGAAGTTTCCAAATTCCAAAACCAATGGCTGAGAAATGGTTGACTCTATCTAACCCAAATGGGAAGAAGAACTCCGATGTTTTGCGACCATATGTGACTGGCGCAGATGTATTACGAAAAGTTTCTAATGAGTGGGTGATTGACTTTGGCGATTCGATGTTACTTGAAGAAGCTGCTGGATACGAAGTACCTTTTGAATACATTAAGAAGAACGTTTATCCAGAACGATCCCAAAACCCCAGAGCCTCACGCCGCGAACGCTGGTGGATTCATGCTGATCCTCAACCATCAATGCGGAAGGCGATTTCTAAATTGGAACGCTACATTGGAACGGTTCGAGTTGCCAAACACCGAATTTTTGTTTGGTTTTCAAATCCTACGCTTTGCTCAAACAAATTAATTGTAATCGCCCGAAATGATGATTATCTTTTTGGAGTGCTTCATTCACGAGCACATGAAGTTTGGTCACTTGCTAATGCATCTCGTCATGGTGACGGTGGTGAAGGCGGAAGACCAACCTACACTCCATCAACATGTTTTGAAACCTTTCCCTTCCCGTGGGCTCCGAGCAAGGAACCAAAGGATGATCCGCGCGTCAAGTCCATTGCGCAGGCGGGGAAGGAATTGGTTGAGCAACGGGATCGTTGGCTCAACGCCGAAGGTCTCAGCGATATCGAAAAGAAAAGGCGAACGCTGACGAATTTATACAACCAGCGTCCGACGTGGTTAGATTTGGCTCACAAGAAACTCGATGAAGCCGTCTTTGCCGCGTATGGGTGGAAACCTGATTTATCGGATGAAGAGATTTTGGAGAAGTTACTGTCTCTGAATTTGGAGAGGAGCAAATTAAGAGAATGACAGTAGCCACCCTCTTAATTTTGCTATTTCCATTGACAATATCTAAGGCTATCAAGATTGTTGTCTTTCACTGCATCAGGTGATGAGCGAATATGATACTGACGGCAATAGGTACAAACATATTTTTCTACACTGGCGACTTTTCCAGATTGAGTGCCTTTTGTATAAAATCTATCACCTGTGTCCATCTTTCGAATTACCTCCGTAAGGGAAAACCTCGTAGTGGCACTGTCAGGATTATCGCCCACACCTACCGCAACAATATGAGCATGAGTGGGCGGCTGGGAGGCGGGTTGTTGCTCCGTGCAAACGATACGATAAGTTGTCATTAGATATACTCCTTTTGATTGCCATTCCATTTAGGATATGACAATCGCATAATATTTGGAACTACTAGTTGTCTTGCAAAACATTTCCAATTCCACTTGTTTGTAAATACCGACCTACTCTATTTTCTTGCCAGTGTGGCAAATTTTTCAGGTAGCTCGGTATTAGAGTATGTATGAATTTATTGTTATCGAGGAAACGAGATTCTGAACCCAGAAACATTCCGGCAACTCCAGCACGCTGACTGGGAACAAATATACAAAAGATTGACCTTATACGCCATTCAACGCGCCTCGTTTTATGGTTGGCGCGATAGTGACACCAAAATGTTGTCGGGAAGAGATTTCACTGTAGATGACATAGTCCAACATGTGATAGAAAAGACCTTATGCGGGGAGCGGAGATGGGATCCGAAACAAGGCGCATTAATGCCATGGCTGAAAAATCAAGTAAAGAGTGTTATGGATGCCTGGATCAAGCGCGAATCAGGCAAGTATGAAATGTCCTTCGGAGACGATCAAAGCGAGAACGATGAGCCTCATGACTTAGATAATGCGGGAGTAATGAAGATTGAAAACACTAGGGACATTAATTCACTACAACCCGAAACAGTATTGCTAGAAAAAGAAGTATCTGTTGAGCAATCAAAAGTGATTAATCGTGTATTCCAAGCAATGTCAGGAGATATAGAATTGGAGGAGCTTTTCGATGCAATAACTGAAACAGGCAGTACCAAGCCCAGCGTCCTCGCAGATCATCTAAAAGTTGAAATTAACGAAATCAACAACCTAAAGAAACGTTTTAATAGGCGTCTTGCTAATTTATAGACCCAGAATAGGGCTAATATGAAAAACGACAATCGTATAGAGACTGAGGAGCAGCTCTTACAGGCTCTTGAAGAGTTTCTTTGTAGCGGTTCTGAAGATGATTCAATTGAGGAAATAGAAAAAGAACTGATAGATTTAGGTCACGATCCAGCTGAACTAGGACAAAAGGGAAGGGAGATCTCAATAGAGTGCTTAGCCAATTCACCGTTGAATTGGCGAAATACAGCCACTAACGCTATTCAAATCGCTAGGGCTAGACTTGATGAAACAAAGTCTAGAATAGCTAAAAACTTAGATAGGAAATCATTGGTCAACGAGATTCAGAAAATTTTAGATAGTTTGGGTCGAAAGGATTCGAATATGATACCTGCACATTTTAGAAATTATGAAGCGGCTTCCGACAATGACTTACTTAAGATACTAAGCCAGCTCCAGTATTTAAAGTCCAACAAGAAAAATGAAAAGGAAGAATAGTGTCTTATCCATTATCAGCTGCAAATCGACTTATTAATGACCTTGGTATTAATGACCTAGCTGATTTATCCCACCTTGAAGAAATTGCTTGGGCAAGGGGAGTACTCGTGACAGATGACAAATTGGAAGGTGCAGAAGCCAGCCTTGTTATCTCATACAGCCAAGGAGTTATCACAGTCTCAACAGCCCTGCAGGATCAAAGACGAAGGAGATTCAGTATCGCGCACGAGTTAGGGCATTTTGAGTTACATAGAGACATTAAAGAGTTTTTGATTTGTTTAAATCAGGATATCCAAGAATCTTCGCATAAAGAAATAATCAGTAAATTAGAAAAAGAAGCCAATGAGTTTGCTTCTGAACTACTATTGCCCAAACGGTTTTTTGCCCCATTATGCGTTGCTGAAGAGCCCTCATTAACACATATATTTGCTCTTGCCGATAAATTCAGGACATCCGTCACAGCAACAGCATTAAAGTACATAAATTTTTGTAATGAACCTGTTGCTATAATCCTTTCACGGAACAACAAGACACAATGGTTTCAAGGCTCTCCAGATTTTGACAAACTTAGAGATGATTTAGACTTTTTCATTAAGACAGAAAGTGTTCTTGAGCCTGAAACATTAGCTGCAAAATTATTCAAAGACTCAAATTACCCGAAAATGCACATCCGGACACGAGCGTCAAGTTGGTTCACTCCGGGTAAATATAACAAGAGTGCTACCGTTCAGGAGCATTCAATTGCAATGCCAAACTACAAATCTGTTCTAACGTTACTTTGGATAGATGATGAACTAGATGAAGATTACTATGATGTATGGTAAAACATCATGGGCAAGCCGCCATCTTGGCCATGACAGTGTGTTTAGCTACAATACTCGCTAAACCCACACGCGTAGCACTTTCGGCCCCACCCCTTCCCTCCCCAAATCCGACATTGATACTTTGAATCCGCATACAAAATATATTTGTCGTATTTGGGGAGGGTGTCCCGTAGGGACGGGAGGGGCTAAAAGCTAACACTCACTAAACCCACAGGCGTAACACTTCCTGCAACCTTCTTCATTGACCACGGCGGCTTCGCCGCATTCGGGGCACAGGTCACCGATCTTCATTTTGGTGGCGGCAACTTCTTCTTCGATAGTATGTCCGCCACCGTTCGCACCCGCAAGGGTGTTACCGTTCGATTTCTTTTCATCCATATCTGTTTTCACACCATCTTTTTCGCGCAGGTAATTATCGAGCACCTGTCCGATTCCATCAGGTAGTGATCGCACGCGGTTCGGACCAAACCCCAGTGAACGTCCACCGCCGATGCCGATCAGTTGGCGCACAATTTCGCGCATACGATCCGTCGCTTTGATAGGCGATGTCATGCGCAGAATATATGAGATCAGTCTGCCGATCGCTTCAGAGACGGCGGCGGTCTCTGAGCCAGCTTTCGCGGTGTTGATGAAGGCTTCAAACGGTTGCTCGCCTCCGTTTTCGTTGATGGTGATGAACGCTTTGCCAACGGGCGTCTCCACGTTGTACGTTTTACCCGTCAACGCGCGTGGGCGCGGCTTCTTCGGGTCCGCTGAAAATGTGGGAGCAAGCTCGGGTTTCGACTCAGCCGGTGGTCTCGACGGAACGTCTCGACCAGAGTCTTTTTTATCCGCTGTCGCGTTCGTTTCCAACACCACTTTATCGCGCGAACCAGTCACATACACAGTGATGCCTTTGCATCCGAGATCCCAGGCGAGCATATACGCGGTGGCAACGTCCGCTTCGGTGGCGGTCTCGGGGAAGTTGACTGTCTTCGACAGCGAGTTATCCACAAACGCCTGCAACGCGCCCTGCATACGCACATGTTCTTCAGCGGTGATGTCCGCCGACACTACGAACGTATCGCGCACTGCTTGCGGAATTTCTTTGATGTGCTGGCACGTGCCTTCGCGCATCACCTGCTCGACGATCTCCTGTCGCTTCTCTTCGCCGAGCCCAAGTTTCTTCAATGCCTCATCGAAGCGCGGGCTGGCATACGTGAGTTTCAGATCCTTGCCGTTATCGTTGACGTGGCGGATGTACGCCAGCGCGAAGACGGGTTCACAGCCGTAGCCTTCGCAACCGGCGACGGTGGCAATCGTCCCCGTCGGCGCGACCGTGGTCTGGGCGGCGTTGCGGATTCCATGCTTGCGGATTCCATCCACCACCGCGTCCCACGCGACGTTCGGCCTGCCCCAGTTATTCTCGAACTTTACCACCGACTTGGGCGGAGCCCATTTCATGTTCTTCTTGTCGTAGATCGAGCCTTCGATAGCGGGGAACGCGCCGCGCTCCTGCGCCAGTTCGATGCTCGTCATCATCGCGTGATAACGGACGAACTCCATCACCTGCGCGCCGAACTCCTGCCCCTCCTTCGAGCCATAACGCACACCCGCGTGGTACATCAAGTCCGCGAGGCCCATGATTCCCAAACCGATTCGGCGCGCCTTGTGCGCGGCTTCGGTGAGTTGCGGAACAGCCGGCACATACGCGTTCGCTTCGACGACGTCATCGAGGAATCTTGTTGCGGTGACGACACTCTCGCGTAACAGTTCCCAATCAACGGTTCCATCCACGCCGCAATGCTCGTTCAGGTTCACCGAACCGAGACAGCAATTCTCGTACGGTCCAAGCCATTGTTCGCCGCATGGGTTCGTCGCTTCGAGCGGATACAAATGCGGGACGGGGTTGCTTCGGTTCGCCGCGTCGAGAAACAGCACGCCGGGCTCGCCGTTGTGATGTGCCTGCTTCACGATCTTGTCGAACAACTCGCGCGCCTTGACCTTTTGATATAAATTGATCTTGATGCCCGCGGCTTCGGCTTGTTCGAGCGTGCCTCGAAACCCCTTTTGCTTCATCTCTTTCGGGTCGGGGAACCGCAGTTCCCATTCTTCGTCGTTCTTCACCGCGCGCATGAACGCGTCAGTGATGCCGACCGAAATGTTGAAGTTGGTGATCTGGTTCTCGTTGATCTTGCACACGATGAAGTCTTCCACGTCCGGGTGATCCACGCGCAGGACAGCCATGTTCGCGCCGCGGCGCGTCCCGCCCTGGGCGATCTCACCAAACGCGTGATCGTACACGCGCAAGAATCCTACAGGTCCGGTGGCTTGACCCGCCGAGGTCTGCACCATCGCGCCGTGCGGGCGTAGGCGCGAGAACGAGAAACCATTCCCGCCGCCGGTCTGCTGGATCAACGCGGCGTCGCGCAGGGTTTGGAAGATTCCCGCGCTGTCGCGCCCCATATCGTCGGTGATGGGCAACACAAAACACGCCGCAAGTTGACCGAGCGGAGTCCCCGCGCCGGTGAACGTCGGCGAGTTCGGAAAAAATTTCTTGCTGGATAATAAATGGTAGTATTCGATCGTGCGCTTCTCGACGTCGGAATCCCACATCGCCTCCACTTTGGCAACGTGATACGCCACGCGCCAGAACATGCCCTCGACCGTTTCGGCGGGCTTGCCATCGTCCCCGCGGCGGACGTAGCGCTTCATCAACACCTGACGCGCGTTATCGGTAAGGTTCGCGTTAGGCAATCCCTTCGGCATGGGCGGCGTGGGAAGCAACCCGTTTATCACCGACTCATTTTTGATAACTGCTTTGGTAGCCATGACACACTCTCCTAAACTGATTTATGAACTCTGGTTCAAATTCCGACAAAAAAATCCGACAACCATCTACACTCCGCCCGATGCGGAATGACGGTTGTCGGCGATTTAGCTTTCGAGCAATTGATTGATTTCGTTGCGAATAGACTGCAAGTCGTCCAGACCGAGATACACGATCGCGTAGCGGATGTAAGCGACCTGATCCAGCTCTTTCAAGCCAGCCATCACCAGATCACCGACCACGCGGGAGGAAACTTCCGATTTGCCCATTTTCTGTAACTGCGATTCGACTTGTCCGATCACTCGCTCGACATCCGCTGCGGATACCGGGCGCTTTGCACACGAGATGCGGATCCCTCTTGCCACTTTTTCACGGTCGAACTCTTCGCGCGTCCCGTCTTGTTTGATAAGAAGCGGTGTCGCAAGGATGGGCCGCTCGTACGTGCTGAAGCGCTGACCGCACTTGAAGCATTCGCGGCGCCGGCGGATTCCTCCATGGCTGTCATGGGAGGTATCGAGAACTTTAGAGTCGTGATGCTGGCAGTATGGGCACCGCATTGATGAAAACCTACTCCATTATTAGAACATTTGTAGCCGCCATCTGTGGGCGTGTGGGCTCTGCATCCCCGTACATATGGCGATTTCGAGCGTCATTTTAGCATAGACAGACCGCCAATTCAAGAGGACACGCGGGGGATTTACCTTAAAATATCTTACCTGCGAGCGCGTTTGATTAATCTTTCAATACTGTTACAATGAAAAACAAAACAATAACGGAGGAATAGATTGAAAACAGTATCGTTCTTTGTATTAGGTCTACTCGCCGGCTGGTTGATCGAATGGATCATCGACTGGCTGTACTGGAGAAGAAAATATCAACAAGCTCAGGAAGAAAACGTTGCATTAAGGGAACGCGTTGCATCGCTGGAAGCGAAACCTCGCCGCGCAGCTACGCCCGCGAAGGCAAGATCTGAGAAAGATAATCTTAAGCTGATCTCCGGAATCGGACCGGTCATTTCAAAAAAGTTATACGACGCCGGTATCGTGACGTTTGAACAAGTGGCGGAACTCAAACCAAGACAACTGGAAAAGATCCTTGGCGAATTGATCAGGCGATTGTCCGATGAAGAGGACTTGATCACCCAGGCAAAGAAACTCGCTGAGAAAAAAGCCCAGCGGCTCAAAAGCAAATGATGACCAACACGAGCCGTACGAGACAATACGATTTCTTCAAATTGATCGTGACGATCGGACTCTTGCTGGCGTTTCTTTGTCTGTTCTTATGGACACCCTCGCAAAGCCCGGATCGAGCCCCTGAAACTACACCACATTCGACGTTGGCTTCAGTTACTGCTTCTTTCACACCCCTGCCGCCGACATCAACGCCATCACCTATCCCCTTACTCACCGAGACGGCGACACCTCGATCAACAGAAACTCCTGCAACATTGCCAACCGCAATTGATTCATCGGCAACCCCTTCAGAAGAGACATCCGCCGAGGTCGCCGATTGCGAGGCGATATCGCGGTCCCAACTTCAAGTAGGTTCGACCGCCGTGATCAATCGCAGACTCAATTTCCGTTCCTCGCCCGGCATCGGAAAGAACTTGATCTTGACCAACGTCCCCGGCACGCGGGTGGAGGTGGTGGGCGGCCCAGCGTGCACTCGCTACCGAAACGGAGGCGCATATCTGTGGTGGAAGATCGAACTACCTGACGGGCAAATCGGCTGGTCGGCGGAGGCCTCCGCGTTCGGGACCTTCTATTTTATGGAACCGATTAAGCGTTAACCAAGGTTGATGTGAACTCAACCGAGTCCTCGCAAGAAATCCAACACCATCCGGTTGAACTCCGCCGCGTTCGATTGATGCGGCACATGGCCCGCGTGCATGGACTTCCCTATTGCACGCGGCATCGTCTGCACCAACTTTTGAAAGGACGACGGCGAGAGCGTTCGATCCCGGTCGCCCCAAACTACCAGAGTTGGAAATGTGATGTGTGAAAGGTGGGAAGTCTTGTCTGGAATTTCGTTGGGAATCTGATACACGCCGGGCGCAGTGCGCATGTAATCGAGCGCGGTCTGCGCGCGGACGTGCTCCGGCAGCGAGTGCAAGGCGCCTGAACTATGTCCGACCGCGGCGCTCGTCACATCCACGATGAAACGGAAGAGCCATTCCGGCGTCCGGCTGACGATCAGGTTGCGCAGATTTGTGCGGCCGTAGGAACGTCGTAGAAGAAGCGGCAGTTGGGATCGCGAATAAAACGGGTTGACCAGAACCAAACCGCACGTCCCCGCGGGGACGCGGCGCGCATACTCCAGTGCGAGGTATCCGCCGAGGGAATGTCCGATGAGAACCGCAGGCTCGGTCAATTGAAGCGACGCGACCCACTTTGAAAAGTGCTCGAGCAGCCAGTCAATGTGATAGGCGCGCGTTTCAGGTTTGGGGCTGTCTCCGTGGCCAAGTAAATCAAGCGCGTACGCGGCATATCCGTTGCGCGAAAGTTCAGAAATCACTTCATCCCAGTCGTGATGCGACGCGGCGATGCCGTGGATCAAGATGACCGGCGCGCCGCTGCCCTGTTGTACAAAATTTGCAGTTGTAGGAATTTCAAAGTCAAGCATGCTTTTCATATCGTCGAGCCAGCTCGCGCCGCAATACTTTACCGATGTAAGACTTTGGAAATTCATCCATGAAGATGACAAAGCGCGGAACGAGATGCGCCGGCAATCGCCGTTTGCAGTAGGCAATGACTGCGGCGGGCGTGGGGCGTTCCTGCCCGGCGATCACAAAGGCGAAGGGATTCCCCGCGACAGTCGTGACCGCGACCTCTTTCACCTGTGGGATTTCGTAGATCACTTCCTCCACATCGCGCGGGAAGGCGGGTTGCCTCTTCAGCTTGCTCGGATACCACATATCGGCTTTGCGTGCGATGATGCGCGTATATCCGTCTTCGTCCACCTGCGCGATATCGCCGGTCAATAACCAGCCGTCATCGGTCAGCACGGTTTTGGTGGCTTTGGAATCTTTCCAATACCCCATCATCACCTGTGGACCCCGCACCGCGAGTTCGCCGATATGCCCTTGTTTCACCTCTTTATTCTTGCGCGCCAGATCCAAGATCACTGCCTCGGTGGACGGAAGCGGAACGCCGATCGAGCCGACCTTCCGTTTGTCGCCCAACGGATTCGCATGTGTCACCGGCGACGCTTCGGTCAAGCCGTATCCTTCCACGAGGCGGCTTTTCGTCAATTTCTCGAACGCTTCTTGCACTTCCACGTGCAACGGTTCAGACCCGCTGATGCAATAATTGATGGACTGGACCCCGAACTTGCGCACACCGCGAAAACTATTAATGGCACGGTACATGTTCGGCACGCCGGGGAAGATGGTCGGCTTGTATCGCTTGATGGCATTCAAGACATCCAGGACTTGAAATTGGGCTTTCAAAATCATCGCCGCGCCGAGCGCCACCGGCACGTTCATCGCAGTGGTCAGGCCGTAACTATGAAAGATCGGCGCCACGCACAAGAATCGTTCCTTTCCTTCACGCGCTTCGGGCAACCAGTGGCGCGTCTGCAACGCGTTCGCCACCAGGTTGCGATGCGAAAGCATCACGCCTTTCGATTGTGCTGTGGTGCCGCCGGTATACTGAATCACAGCCAAATCGTCGGGGATCACTTCAACCGTCGGCGATTTGTTGCTATTCCCGGCAAGCCAATCTTTCCAGCGCAACGTGTTCTGCAAACCATAGCCGCGATTACGCCACGATGATATGAAGGCTTTGGGCAAAGGTAAATAATCCGCCGGGTCGGTCAAGACTACATGCGGCACGCCGCTTCCCTCGTGAATCTGTTTGGCAAGCCCAGCCCACGTCGAAAGCGTGACCAGCACGCTGGCTTCAGAATGCTTCACCTGCCGCACGATTTCCTCCGGCTCGATCACCGGTGGGACGAACACTGCGGTCGCGCCGGCTTTCATCGCGCCATAAAACCCGACTATCATTTGCGGGACGTTCGGCAACAACAAAACCACGCGCGCGTCCTTCGCAATGCCAAGCGAAAGCAGGGCGTTCGCGAATCGATTTGCCTCGTGGTTCAATCGGCGATACGACAGGCGACTACCTTCAAAGAAGACGGCGGTGCGAGTCGGGAACCGTCTCACCGATGAACGCAGCAGATGATGTAACGGGATGTTCGGCACGCCAACCGTGTACGGCACACCCGGCTCATAATTTTCCAGCCACGGGCGTTCTTGCCGGAGGGCATCGCGTCCCTTACTTTTTTTAGGACGGCTGGCAGACTCGCGCCACGAACGTTGACTCGCACCTTCGAGGAATCGCTCCATTGACCGGTTCACCGCCTCCCGCCGCTCCAACATGACCATGTGACCGGATACGCCAATGTCGGCATCTTCCGCGCCTGGAATAGATTCTGGAACCTTCTCGAACATCGGCCGCTCAAAGACGCGGTCGCGGTGGCCGCGAATCACGAGCGTCGGTACTTCCAATGCGGCGAAGCGATCCCAACCCTTCCATTGCGACATGTTCTCGCGGTAAAACTCTTTGAGCGCATGCGGCGCGCCATGAAGCCATGAGCGCGTGAGCGGACCCAGCGCGCGCAAGATTGAAATCGGAAGGCTCAACAGTGAGCGATATAAAGGTCTTAATTTGTACTGACCTGCGGTGGCAACCAGTATCAATCTCTCCACGCGTCCCGGGTTTTTCAGCGCATACTCTGTGGCGATTGCCCCTCCGAATGAGTGACCGACCAAGACAAACTTCCCCTTAACTTTCAACAGGGTAAGCGCAGTCTCCATCTCCGAGATAATTTGACGCATCTGATATCCGCTTGAGGGCTTATCCGAGAGCCCATGCCCGCGTAGATCGAGCGCGATGACCCTATTTTCAATGGCAAACTTCTGAATCTGATAATTCCATTGCGCGGCATGTCCCCCAAAACCATGGACAAAAACAAACGTCCGCTGGGGGTGATCCGGCGAGATGTCAATTGCCGAAAGCCTCACCAGCGGATTCGTCGAAACGCGGACTTCATGACGATAGAGGTCGAAATCAATATCCATAGGGCGAGTCTACAGGAGTACAATTGGATTGTCAATTTTATTTTGTCGCGAATTGGAGAATTGTATGAAAGAAGTCCCCAGCAGTTTGAGAGTCTGGTTCATCATACACTTCTATACCGACATGTTCTTCGGCATCCCTCTGCTCCTTTTCCCGGAGCGTATTATGCTTTTTCTGGGGTGGAGCCCGGTCGACCCTATTACACCGCGCATTGTCGGCGCGGCATTAATGGGGATTGGGATCGAATCCTGGCTGGGAAGGCACGCGAACTTAGACGTCTATCGCGCCATGCTCAACCTTAAAGTGATCTGGTCAGGAAGTGCAATATTCGGCATCGCCCTCGGACTGATAAACGGAGGTCCGCCGGCGGGCTGGGTATTCCTGGGAATATTCGCAGTATTTTGCCTGGTGTGGATCTACTATTGGAGGATGTTGAAATCTTGAAAGTAGCCCGGCTCTTAATAAGAGCGAACTCCGGGTGCTTTACAAATAGCCCCCGCCCTGCTATACTTCTGCCACTGAAGTTGACTGGTACTGTCCAAGGTGGGCAGTTTGTTTGAAACACTTGGGAAAACACCAAGTACGAGCAATCGCACGAGATTCAAAAATCCCTCGCGAGCACGTCAGCGAGGGTTATTCTTTATGACCTTAACCGCCTATGGCGGATAAAATTTTATTACAACTGAGGAAATAACAATTGTATGAGTAAGCAAGGAAAATTGAAGATCATTCCCCTGGGGGGTCTCGGGGAAGTGGGCAAGAACATGGCCGCCTACGAGTTCCAGAATCAAATTCTGGTCGTAGACGCGGGCATCATGTTCCCCACCAACGACATGATCGGGATCGACTACATCGTCCCCGATTACGAATATTTGCGCAGCAGAGCGGGAAATGTGGCTGGCATTGTCATCACGCACGGGCACGAGGACCACATCGGCGCAATCCATCACGTATTGAACGATATCCCCGCGCCGGTCTATGCGACGCCGCTCACCCTCGGTCTGATCGAAGGCAAACTGGCGCGCAATGACGCGTCGGGCAAAGCTTCGCTGAACAAGGTAGAGGCGGGAGAAAGCGTTCAGATCGGGCCATTCAAAGTGGAGTTTTTCCACGTCTGTCATTCGATTCCGGACGCCGTGGGGTTGGGCATCACATCTCCTGCCGGGCTCATTGTCCACATGAGTGACTTCAAGTTCGATCATACGCCTGTGGACGGCTGGCCCACCGACTACGCCAAGCTCGCTGAATTCTCGCGCCGCGGCGTGGATCTGTTGCTCTCCGATTCGACGAATTCTGAGCGACCCGGTTGGACACCGTCCGAGCAGGTCATTGGTCCCGCGTTCGACAGGGTGTTCGAAGAAGCGAAGGGGCGCGTAATCATCGCAACATTTGCGTCGCTCATCTCGCGCGTCCAACAAGTGGCGGACGCCGCGGCTAAACACGGGCGTAAGATGACCCTCGCCGGTCCCAGCATGGTGGATAACGTTAAGATCGCCCGGAAAATGGGATACCTCGACATCCCTGATGAGCTGCTGGTGCCGATAGATCAGGCTTTGAAGATGCAAGATCACAAAGTGGTCATCATGTGCACCGGCTCACAGGGCGAACCCTCGTCCATTGTGGGACGGCTCTCTGCCGGCACGAATCGCCAGTTTGATCTGAAGCAGGGCGACACGGTCGTGCTGTCATCGCATCCGATACCCGGCAACGAAGAGGCGATCAGCCGCACGATCAACCGCCTAATGCACCGCGGCGCGGAAGTCATCTACGACGCCATCGCCCCAATACATGTTTCGGGTCACGCTTCACAGGAGGAGCAAAAACTCCTCATCAACCTCGTCCAACCGAAACACTTTATTCCCATCCACGGCGAATTGCGCCACCTGAAGCGCCATGCGAAACTGGCGATCGAGGTCGGCATTCCAGAGAAAGATGTGATGGTCGTGGAGAACGGACAGATCGTGGTTCTTTCCGGCGGAAACTTGACACTTGGCGAACGCATCCCAGGTGGCTACGTGTTCGTGGACGGCGCCTCCGTAGGCGAAATCGATTTCGGCATCATGCGCGAACGAGAGAAACTCGCGCGCAACGGACTGTTCCTTATCGACATCAGCGTGGACAAACTCAACGGGCGACTCCTGCACGACCCGGAAATCATCACGCGAGGATTCGTTTCGCCCGAAGATGCAGAAGAGCTCCTTCCCGAAGTCCGCAAGCACATTATGGATGTAGTCAACAACGGAGGCTGGGAAGGTGAAAAAGATATCGCCAGCGCGGTAAGGTCATATCTTTACGAGGAAACCAAGCGCAGGCCGATGGTGCTGGTGACTCTAAGCAAGGGATAAAGAATAGAGCGAGATACGCTGCGTATCTCGCTCTATATTTTTTCCGCAATTTGCCGATCGATTTTCCCCATCGGATACTCGTCCAACTCTTTCAAGGGAATCCATTTCAGATTTCCGTTCAATTTCCCCGGGGACAAGTAACATCGAAATCCATTTACAGTGACTTTAAGATGCGAATAGGTATGCTCAACAGTTACGAATGACCGTGCGCTACGCTTCATGCGCACTTTCAGGTTATATGCCGACCTGAGCGCGGATCTCAATCCCGAATTGGAATCACCTCGAACGCGCGCATTAGGAAATTCCCACATCCCGCCTAGCAACCCTTTTGATGGGCGTTGCGCTAGTAATATCCTTCCCCTCTGCACGATCACTGCCGCGCCGTGGACGTAATGTGGCACCTCTTTTTTTACAGTTCTCACCGGGCGCAGTTGCTGTGTTCCATTTACCCTCGCCTTGCAACTTCGCGCCAGCGGACAAACCTCACAGCGCGGATTCTTCGGCAGGCAGATCATCGCTCCCAAGTCCATCAGCGCTTGATTGAAGTCGGCGGCTTTGCCTTTAGGCAAGTTTTCCCTTGCCAGTTTCCAAAGAAGTTTCTCGCCCGTTGAAGAATTGACCGGCTCCTTCACATCGAACAACCGCGCATAGACACGCTTTAAGTTGCCATCGAGTGCGGGCTCGTCCATACCGAAGATAATTGAAGCGAGCGCGCCCGCCGTGTAACGACCGATCCCCGGCAGTTTTTGCAGTTCATTTACATCACGCGGAAGTTTCCCACGATGTTTTTCAACGACGATTCTTGCGGCTTTATGAAAATTTCGTGCGCGGCTGTAGTAGCCAAGCCCCTCCCACGCGTTCAGCACCTCGCGCTCCGATGCTTTCGCCAATGCACGGACAGTCGGGAACCGTTTCAGCCAAGTATTGAAATAGGGAAGCACCGTCTCGACGCGCGTTTGTTGAAGCATGATCTCGGAAACCCACACCGCGTACGGATTGTTATGTCCGCGCCACGGAAGAGTCCGTTTGTTCTTGCCGTACCAAGCCAGAAGGCGGGAAGAGAAGCGAGTCTTGTTCAGGGGAGGCATGCTTCGTTCGGGGATTCGGTCGCGTAAGTTTCACCCAACGCGGGGAAGAAAACCCAGCGCGCTTCGAAGTATTCTTCCCGCTGACATCCAAGCGCGATCACATCCTCGCCATGAGTGAATTGAAGCGCCGACCTAGACGGGAAGATCACGCTGGCAGCGCCGTTGTTCAGCACGATGAAACCCAGCCGCGAAAAGTCGCGGACTTTATAGATGGGCCATGGTGTTGTGGAATAAATCCCGTCGTTGCGGCGGAAGAAGCGCGGATAGAGCAATCTGCCTTCGATCACCTGGGCACCGGGCTGAGACAAGAACTCTGCACTATTCGGAAAGCGAGCAATGACGTGTGCCCGCAACTCGTCAGCTGTGGATGCGTATCGCGGCTGGACAATTCCTTTTGCCAGCCACGGGGTCGAGCCGAGTAGCATGAACGCGGCAAGGATGAGAACATGTTTGGGCATCAATGATTCTTGCTTTAATTCAAATGCTTCACTTGCAAATGCCTTCGAGATTTTAGCACCGAGGATCGTTGCAAACCAACTCAGAATTTCAACTGCACCAACGCCGAAGTAGAAAAACGCAACCCAATCCACCGGAAGGTTGTAGCGCCAAGAAGAAAAGCGCGAGATTCCGTTCGCCAGTGCATAACCAATACTGAACGCCAGCGGACTTAGCCCAACCCACCTAAGCCGATTCCACGCCGCGCCGAACCCAACAGCAATGACAGCAAGGTAGATAATTGTCAAAGCAAGGTTATACCATTCGAGATTCCCGTTCCACTCGATCCAGTACAAATTGACCGGCGCGCGCAAACCGTTGAAAGGCTCGATCAGCGGCAAGGCAAGCAAACCACCGATTTCGGTGTTGAGAAAATGATTGGCGATAAAGCCGGCGACAAAGGCGGGGTTCTCGAATGTGAAGGTGAACAAACGATTCGCCAGACTCTCCGATTCAAAATCGAACTGGCTGATATCGAGATTCCCTTCGAAAGAATATTGCGAAAAGATGACCGCCATCTGCGAGGGGTCATCGAAGGCAAATGCGCCGACAACCCGGTAATTGTGAATCAACCATGGCGTGATCGTCGCGGTCATCACCAAACCAAACGCGACGCAGGCGATGAGCCACTCCTTGGTGCGTTTTTGAAAAGCAAACCATGCGAGGATGAATACGAACGGCAAAATGATGAGCGACTGGGTTCGCAACAACAGCAGAAGACCGAACGCGCCACCCGCCATGATCGCCGATCTTATGTCGCGGCGTTCGAGCCAGCGAATTACGATGAGTGCCACGAACGCGATTCCCATTGCGGTGGCAAAGTCAGTGACGAACATCTTGGTGCTGGCAGTGCGCGTGTTGGAGGAAATCCACAGCGTGGTCAATTCACGGAAGATGGCGAAAAAGGCAATCGTCACGCCGGCAGCGCGCGAATGAAGTTTTGTCCCAAGCCAATACAGCGCAACGGGAAACAAGGCAAATACCAGTGTCTGCGCGGCGATGACTTTGACATAATCCTGCCCGAAGAGGAAATGCAACGCGGCGAGGAAGGTCACGTAGAGCGGGCGCGGCGGGATGGTTCCAAGATAGTCTGTTCCAATAAGCAAGGACTGCGAGAGATAGTCGTAGAAGCCCGCATCAGAGTAAGGGAACGGAGTGGTATACGGCGGCGTGATCGGCGCATAGAAACTGTTCTTCAGCGAATCGACCGGTACACTCAACCAAAGCGCGGATGCAGTCAACCAGATTGAAAACGGGAGAATATAACGGAGGATTGGAGAATTGGAGATTCTAAAGTTGAGGAATATCGTCCCGAGGAGGATCGAAAGCGCAAACTGCCAGCCGAGAATCGGAACGCCGGGCTCGCCCCAATACGCATAGTCTTTGGTAATGCCGAGTCTCGTGAGAGAGACAAAAAGAAGAACCAAGAGCAAAAGGCAGAAGGCGGTCAATGATGCGACGTAGATGGGTCGGTTCCGACGAAGCGCATCAAAGTGAAATCCGTTTTTGATGTAAAGGAGGTAAAGCGCGAATTGGATGGAAAGGACGAGCAGATACCACAACAGTGGACTGAGCCGTTCGTACAACGAGATGAATAAAAATTCTTCGGGGTCAAGGTAACGCAGAAGGAAGAGGATCAGGCTGAACGTCAGCGCAAGAAGCGCAATAATGAGGATGTAACCTATCCGCGCCAAACGATCCAGACGACGCGGAAGGCGCCGCCCACAGAAAATCCAGAAGAGAATGAGCGCGACGTGGATTGCGATGAGCGTGAGCCGCGCTGGGGATAGACTTCCACCCTCGGAGGGAATCAAAAGGAGCGCGACCAACGCGATCGCGCCCTCGATTGCACACAAGTAAAAGAATCGCGAGCGTTGCATGAGGAACGTTGCGATATTCAGTTATGGCGAGTAGAACTGAAACCCACCGCGCGCCGGAACAACTTTGTATGAGAAATTTTTGACGTATCCGAACAAGCGATCTTGCAACAAACCCCAATCGTTGGAATCGAGGATCTGCCGCGCCTGCATCGCATCCGGCGCAAGCAAGCCCACTTGTATTTGCGGATACGCGCCGTAGATGGTCGCCCACGCTTCCGCAGGTTGCAAGCCGAGCCGCTGTACGCCGGGAATGAATTCACCGATGATGAATTCGAAATATTCCTGGTCGCGTTCTCCGGCGATATCCCATGTCATCAAAACTTTGACAGCCATTAGGCTAAGCCCAGCGCAGAGTTGCAGAGACACAGAGAAATCAGAAAAGATTCTCCTAGACCTTGCGTCTCTGTGGCAAAAAAGAGGATTTGCATTTATTGACTCGATTGATATTCCAATACGACGACGTGGGTTTCATCGGGCAGACCGGAGCGCGTCACTTTCAGGGACGGCTGGGTCGCCGGCTTCGACAAGCCCATCTCTTTGACGAATTTGTTGAGCGAGTCGAGTGAGAGTTTGACCGCCGGCGTGGAGTAGTGCATCGGCACGACGAGGTTCGGCTCGATGAGGCTGATGACTTCCGCCGCCTTCGCCGCGTTCAATCCGCCTCCCCCGCCGACGGGAACGAGCGCGACGTTGATCGTGCCGAGCGATTCGATCTCCGATTGAGTCGGGGTTTGCTTGAGGTCGCCGAGATGCGCAATGGTGATGCCGTCGTAATCAAAGACGTAGATCGTGTTGCGCGTAGAATCTTTGCCTTTCTTTTTGCCGCTTCCGCCGCCATCCGTCGAAACGCCGGTGACGAACACGCCGCCGATCTCGAATTCGCCGGCGCCGTCTATGACGTGCGATGTACCCTTGACGGCGTCGGTATTGTTGTGACCCGGCGCGTCATGACTGACGGTGACGATATCCCCTTTGAGTTTGAGCGCCGAATAGCCGATGGATTTATTATCGAACGGATCCGTCACCACCGTCGCATAATTGCGCTCGGTGAGGCGGAAACAGGAATGCCCGTACCAGGTGATTTCCATGTATGAGGAGCCTCCGAGGCGGAATTATAACCGACGAGCGAGACTCAACGCCGTTGAATGGAAGGAGAATAAAATCAGAGTCGGCTACAAAGTAGGCGCGCTCCAAAGCGATGTTCGGTTTAGGTCACTCGGCGCAAATTATTTTCTGAACTGCGTAGCCAGTCTGTTATACATTGAAGTATCGGGGCGACTCGTAAGAATCAGTTTACCTAATTCCAACCGCCGGTCCGCGAGCGGTTCCTCATCTCGTCCTGCAGAGCAGATAGCATTTCGACAAAGATTTCGCGGTTGCTTGAACTTCCTTTTGCGGCTTGATCCTCGAGACGTGCCATCAAATACACAATCCATGAAAGCCATGTGCGTGGATTGCTTTGTGCCTGTGCGATCTCCTCCGCAACTTGATTGAGAAGGTCACGAATATCATCTTCTTTACTCATTGTTCGTCTCCTGTGTTGATAGATTCAACATTGGTATTCTACGTCCTTGGTGTGTATCCGAGAGCAACTATAGGTTTGTTTCCACAAAATTCTACCTCAGCAGTGACGGGCTTGTCTTTACTTTGTTGCAAACCCCTCCACAAACTTCCACCTTTTAGTTCTGGCGTAGTTGCCATCCTCGGGATAAAAGTACTTTTTGTAATCCGCCCAGTTGTCGGGGGTGCCGAACAGTTCATCTTTTTCTCCGTTCAGTTTCCGATAACGAGTGATGCGTTTGTTGGCATGATCCGAGAGCGCATTACCCTTGTTCCAACCGACATACATCGCCACCGACTCGGCAAAATCCTCCACGCAGTTGAAGTTCCAATCCGAGCCGCTGGGTTTGTCGCCGTAGAAGTAGCCTCGCGCGTTGCAACCGGGTTTCCGTCCGCGTTTTCCGGGTTCATTGGCGCGGCTGAAACCGTTCAAATCCGCGAGGCGCAAAAGTTTCCTTATCCATGAGAGAAGAGGTGAAGTAAAACCACCGGTGTAGCGTTCCAGTTGACGAGATAACTGCCAATTCTGATTCGCGTCCCACACGTGAGCGAACTCGTGCACAACTGTCCACGCGGAGAAGGAAGCGTTGGCAGAGAAGGTGACCCTGCCCTTTAATGCCTGCCCTCCGCGCGAGCCGATGCTTGCCTTGTTCACGGTCACATTGCCGAGATTATCTTTGAATCGTTCGTTTCCGCCCATCGCATTCGCAAGCAGAGACAGCGAATCATAGAGTGTACCCAAATCGGTCAGAGACCACGTCCCTTCTTTCCATTTGCGATCCCCGAGCGAAACCTCGTCACCCCAATCGGCGAGGACGGTCACCTGAAAGTCCGTGCGGAGGCGGGCGAGTTTTTCGGCGGCACGTGGTGATTCAGCCTGCTCCATAAATCAAGTATAACGGCATTTATAATTGCCAAATTAATTGGATTCCGTTATGGGAAAACCCAACGCCTTTCTCTACTTTGAAGCAACCTTCGCCGCAACGGTGTGGGGCGCCTCGTTCATTGCTACCAAGGTCGCGCTGAAAGACGTTTCGCCGGTCACGGTTGTGTGGCTTCGCTTCGGCATGGGGCTGCTCGTCCTTGGCGCGGCGGTATCGTTGCGAAAACAATTTTCGATACCAAAGAAAAATGAATGGGGATATTTCGCACTTCTCGGATTTTTGGGAATCACGTTTCATCAATGGCTTCAATCGAACGGTTTGCAAACATCAGAAGCAGGCACCACCGCCTGGATCGTCGCGACCACGCCGGTCTTTATGGCGCTATTGGGCTGGCTGATGCTCAAGGAAGGTTTGACAGTCATCAAGATTCTCGGCATCGCGCTCGCCTTTGCCGGCGTTTTGCTCGTAGTCTCGGATGGAGACCTCGCGTCGATCTCGACCGGGAAGTTTGGCGCGCCCGGGGACGCATTGATCCTCGTCAGCGCGGCCAACTGGGGATTCGTCTCTGCACTCTCGCGCCGCGGGTTGAAGTCCTACAACGCTGGCATATTCGTCTTTTATATGATGACGTTCGGCTGGCTGTTCACTTCCGTGCTGTTTACGTGGAACGGTCTCTATAACGAACTCCCTGCATTAACCTTCGACGGCTGGCTTGGGGTCATCTTTCTAGGAATCTTTTGTTCCGGGCTTGCATACATTGCATGGTACGACGCATTGCAGGCGCTCACGACAGCCGGCACTGGTGTGTTCCTGTACATCGAGCCGCTGATCGCGATGGTCGTCGCGTTTTTCTTGCTGGCTGAGCCAATCACGATCGCGTCGCTGGTCGGCGGTGGAGTCATTCTCTTCGGCGTGTGGCTGGTGAACAAAACTTGAGGCGATGCGAACGCGCCCACGCCGAGGCAGGCGAGGTCAATGACGTGAAGCGGGTTTTTCATCCCACAACAAAATGTGGGTGTATAATCCGATCACTATATTCCCACGAAACGGAGGAAAGACCCATGGCAAGTGTAACATTCGATCACGTGTATAAGAAATACGGGGATGTGACCGCCGTAAATGACCTGGACATTCAGATTGAAGATAAGGAGTTCCTTGTGCTCGTCGGACCTTCCGGTTGCGGAAAGACCACCGCTCTGCGCTGTCTCGCCGGACTGGAGGAGATCACGAGCGGGGAAATACGCATCGCCGATCGCGTAGTGAACGACGTCGCGCCGAAAGATCGTGATATTGCCATGGTCTTTCAGTCCTACGCGTTGTATCCTCACCTTTCGGTGTACGACAACATGGCATTCGGTTTGAAGCTGCGCAAGATGCCCAAAGAGGAGATCAAGCGCCGCGTCAACGAAGCTGCGGACATCCTCGGCATTCAGGATTTTCTGCATCGCAAGCCGCGTCAACTCTCGGGCGGTCAGCGCCAGCGCGTAGCAGTAGGACGCGCAATCGTACGCGAGCCAAAAGTCTTTTTGTTCGACGAGCCGCTCTCGAACCTCGACGCAAAGCTTCGCGTGCAAATGCGTGCTGAGATCAACAAACTGCACCAGCGTTTGCAAACAACCTTTATCTACGTGACCCACGACCAAACTGAAGCCATGACCATGGCGACGCGCATCGCGGTGATCAACAAAGGTGTTTTACAGCAACTGGATACACCGCAAAATCTATACGACAGCCCGAATAATCTTTTCGTGGCCGGCTTCATCGGATCACCTGCAATGAACTTCTTCCGCGGCAAACTCCGCAAAGATGGCGACAAACTGTTGGTGGATGCCGGCGACTTCAGCGCGGGGATACCGGCAAAATTTTCGAAACCTTATGAGCCTCATGCAGGGAAAGACATCATCTTCGGTATCCGCCCGGAAAACATTCATGATGCCGACTTCGTTCCGCCAAACATCGATGTAGAACGAGTCGACGTGAAGGTGGATGTGACCGAGTTGATGGGCAACGAGATCTTCCTCTACCTGATGAGAGGAAAAAACACCTTCGTCGCCCGCGTGGATCCGCGTTCGAAAATGCGCGTCGGTCAGGAAGCGGCGGTGGCGTTCGACATGGATTCGTTCCACATCTTCGATGCAACAACCGAACAGGCAATCCGATAGCTTTCGCTTCTTCTACACCAATAAGCAAAACCCGGCTGGATCCAGCCGGGTTTTGCTTATATATGTGGCTCACATTGACGAGCCGCATCCATTTATGTTAGACTGAAAGTGCTTTCATAAAAAGCTTTGAACGGGAAATATCATGCCCAAAAAAAAGAAACCGACGATTTACGACGTAGCAAGCAGCGCAGGTGTAAGCATTGCGACTATATCGCGTGTGTTGAACGCGCCCGATAAGGTCAACCCGGAAACGCGGAAACGCGTAATGTCTGCAATCGACACGCTGGGATTCATCCCAAAGGCAGAAGCGCGTGCACGGGCGATGCAGAACACTGATCGAATCGGTGTATTGACTCCGTTCTTTACGGCGCCGTCTTTCGTGCAGAGATTGCGCGGCGTAGCCTCCGCGCTCTCTCGTGCAAATTACGAACTCGTCATCTACCCCGTCGATTCAGTGGAGCACCTGCAAGGATACATTTCTTCCATTCCGATCATGCAGAATATTGACGGACTCATCATCATGTCGCTGGCAATCGAGGACAAGGATGCGCGGCGTCTGCACGACAACAATATGGAGACGGTGTTGATCGAGTATTCCCATGCCCGATTGAACAGCATTGAAATTGACGATGAGTATGGGGGGCAGATGGCAGCGCGGCATCTCGCGGAAAAAGGCCATAAGAGGGTTGCCTTTTTAGGTGATATTGAGCCGCCGGAAAAATACGCGATCCATCCGGTAAAGTCGAGGTTGCAAGGGTTCAAGAAAATGCTGGACGAGGCGGGAATCGCTCTGCCCAGAAAATATGTGAAGCAAGCGGCGTACACACAAAAAAGCGCACAGGAAGCGGCGCTGGAACTGCTGAATACGGATCCTCCCCCTACCGCCATCTTCGCTGCCGCGGACATTCAGGCAATCAGCGTGATGAAAGTCGCGAGACAACTCAAACTTTCCATCCCTGATGATATTGCCGTGATAGGGTTCGACGACATTGATATCGCAGACTACATGGACCTCACAACAATCGGTCAGAATCTCGACGAGTCTGGCAGACTCGCGGTGGAAATTCTGCTCTCACACATCATTGCCGAGCGCGCCCTTCAACACATCAAGATTCCCCTCACACTGGTTGAACGTCAGACAACATAACACGACGTTTGTGACTTTTTTCATCATATAGAACAAGCAATGTGAGAATAGACATTGACTCCTCGGCAACTTGTGCTATACTGGTAATGAAAGTGCTTTCATAAAAACGCTTTCAGACGGTCCCCGTACGATGTTATCTCCCAAACGAACAGAATAGGAGGTGCTCGCCCAAAGTTGACCGTATAAAACCCCTCAAAAACAACTATTAAATTTTCCCAAAAGGAGAGAAGAATGAAGAAAAAAATCTGGCAAATGATAGGCATGCTGGCTGTTTCGGCGCTGTTTATCGCAGCGTGCGGACCCGCCGCAACGGAAGCGCCTGTTGCAACCGAGGCTCCGGTCACCGAAGCCCCGATGACTGAGGCGCCGATGACCGAAGCGCCCGCAATGCCTGAAGTATCCTTTGATTATGCGCCCGGCGGCGCGCTTGAAGCAGCCATCAAGGGTGAATATGCAGGCACCACAGTCACTGTGGACGGCGCGTTCGAAGGCAATGACCCCGACGGTGTAAAGTTCAATGAGTCAATGCAGGCATTCGAAGACGCCACCGGCATCACCGTCAACTACATCGGCAACAAGGAATTCGAAGGCTCTATATCCATTCGCGTGGATGCCGGCGACGCCCCGGATATCGTGGACTTCCCGCAACCTGGTTTATTCGCTGGCTTCGTCCGTAGTGGCGACATCGTGCCCGTTGACTTCATCTCCGACGAATGGCTCTCACAACAGTACAACCCGGGCTGGCGCGAATTCAATACCGTTGACGGTGTGGAAGCGGGCGTTATGCACCGCTATTCCGGCAAGAGCCTGGTGTGGTATCCGAAAGCCGCTTGGGATGCCGCCGGGTATCAAGTTCCTGAAACATGGGATGAATTGCTCGCGCTGACTGAGCAGATCGCCGCTGACGGTGATACTGCTTGGTGCATCGGTATCGAATCTGGTGCTGCAACTGGCTGGGTCGCGACTGACTGGACCGAAGATATGATGCTCCGCACGACCTCACTTGAAAACTATGATGCATGGGTTGCAGGCGATCTGGCTTTCGACTCGCCCGAGGTCAAGAACGCTATCGAAACCTGGAGCGAAGTCTGGTTCAATGACGCTTATGTGAGCGGCGGTCGCTCGTCCATCGTATCCACCTTCTTTGGCGACGCCCCGGCTGGAATGTTCAGCGATCCTCCGCGGTGTTGGATGCACCGCCAGGCGAACTTCATCACGAGTTTCTTCCCTGAAGGCAATGAGTACGGCGTAGACTATGATTTCTTCTACCTGCCTCCGGTGGATGATGCATACGGCCGGCCTTTCCTCGTCGCAGGCGACTTGGTTGCGATGTTTAATGATAGGCCCGAGGTCCGTGCGTTGATGGAGTACTTCACGACCCCGCAGTCCGTTAGCGGCTGGCTCGAGGGCGGTGGCGCGATTGCCGCCCATCAGACCGCAACGCGCGACATGTATGGTTCCGATTTGGACTGGAGTGTTGCGCAGCTCGTAGCAGGCGCGACGAGCTTCCGCTTCGATGGGTCTGACCTGATGCCACAAGAAGTTGGCCAAGGCTCATTCTGGGAGCGCATTTCCAGCTACGTCGCAGGATCTGAAGATCTCGACACTGCCATGCAGGCAATTGACGCCTCCTGGCCCCGATAATTAGAACGCTGTATGAACATGGGTGGAAGATCTGAACCGGTCTTCCACCCATGTTTTTCGATTTCGTAGTGCAAACCCAGACTTATACGTTACAATAACGAACGAACGCAGGGCGTCGTTTTCAAAATCGAGGAGACAACTATGACCACCCTCAAAAAAATGAGTGAACAGGAGACTTCACTGGGGGCAAGGATCATTTCGTTGGTCGGTCGGATCCTAGTCGCAGTCAGCATCCCCGCCATCGCCTTTTATGTTCTCTATCAAGGATTTCTGTTCCTGCGCGACAGTGATGCGCCGCGAGGAATTATTGCGCTGATGGCAATCGTTTGGGGGGTAGGTGGCGTCGCCCTTCTTTATTGGATATTCAACAATTTGGTAGAACGACTTCCGGTTGCGTGGCGAGGCAGGCTACTGCCGTTCGTTTTCGTTGGTCCCGCCATGGCGATCCTCGCGTGGTATCTTGCCATCCCAACATTAAGAACATTCTGGATCAGCTTGTTCAGCCGGGATGGACCCCCAGATGACTTATCCATTATTCAATTAATCACCAGTGAAGCTTTTGTTTGGTTTGATAATTATGCTGCAGTTTTTACCGACGCGTTGATGCGCGAAGCGTTTCGCAACAACCTGATGTGGATCATCTTCGGCAGCACCTTCTCGGTGATCTTCGGCTTAGTGATCGCTACGCTTGCAGACCGAAGTAGCTTCGAGCGGCTCGCCAAATCCTTGATCTTCTTGCCGATGGCGATTTCATTCGTAGGCGCAAGCATTATCTGGAATTTTATCTACGAGTTCAGGCCCGCTTCGCAGGAACAGATTGGGCTGTTGAACGCCGCCGTTACACGCTTCGGCGGAGCGCCGGAGGCATGGCCGCAATGGGTGGCTATTTCGCCGTGGAACAACCTGTTCTTGATTGTGATCGTCGTCTGGTTACAAGCAGGTTTTTCGATGGTCTTGTTTTCCGCCGCGCTGAAAGGTATCCCGGAAGAACTGCTCGAAGCCGGGCGAATTGATGGAGCCAACGAAATCCAGATTTTCTTCCGAATCATGATCCCCTACATTCAAGGAACGATCGTCGCTGTATGGACGACGATCATCATTTTTACCCTGAAGATCTTCGATGTAGTATGGGTAATGACGGGTGGGCAATTCGGGACGCACGTAATCGCAACGCAGTTTTACAGGCAGTCCTTTACGAACCGGAATTCAGGATTTGGTTCCGCGATTGCCATCGTATTGTTGATCGCCGTCATTCCGGTCATGATCTATAACTTGAAGCAATTCAGGGAAAGAGAAAGGGGTTTCTAACATGGATAACGCAAAACGTCAAAAACGGATCCGCCAGCTCGTCATCAACCTGACCTTGTTGGTCTTGGTCTTGATCTGGACGATACCCACATTGGGAATCTTCGTTTCATCCTTCCGGCATCGGGACGACATCGCTTCATCCGGTTGGTGGAAAATCCTGCCCCACAAAGAATGGCAACCTGTTCGGGAAATCAACCCGAGTGAAGCCGGGCTCAACCCTGACGAGGTTATGGAGATCGAAGGCGTGACCGGAACGTTTGAAGAATTCCGCGCCGGTATCCAGACCGAAGACGGCAAGCGCATTACCTGGATAGGAAACAAGCGTATCGGTCGCGTGGAAGTGCAGGAACAGGTCTGGGCTGTAAAGTGGAACTTTACATTGGACAATTACAGGCAGGTTCTGGGCGGTCAGAGTTTTGAATTTACGCGGCCCGACGGGACCGTAGAAGTTGTGCCCGGCGACAACATGGTCGGCGCATTCCTGAACAGTCTCGCGGTGGCTGTGCCGTCCACAGTGATACCCATTCTGATCGCCGCTTTCGCCGCCTACGCGTTCGCATGGATGGACTTCCCCGGCCGGCGATGGATGTTCATCCTCGTTGTTGCTTTGCTGGTCGTCCCCCTGCAGATCGCGCTAGTCCCGATTTTGCGAGATTACAGGGCGTTACAACTCAACGGAACGTTCCTCGCCATTTGGCTGGCGCACACCGGCTTCGGACTCGCGCTGGCAACGTACCTTCTTTATAACTACATCAGCAGTCTGCCGCGCGATATTCTCGAGTCTGCATTCATTGACGGTGCGTCGCATTTCACAGTATTCACGCGGCTTATCCTGCCTCTGTCTGTGCCGGCATTGGCTTCGTTCGCGATCTTCCAATTCCTATGGGTGTGGAACGATTATCTCGTCGCGTTGATCTTCCTTGGTGGCAATCCTGAGTTCGAACTCGTGACTCAACGCATGGCGGCAATCGTCGGTTCACGCGGAAGCGAATGGCATCTGCTGACAGCCGGGGCATTCGTCTCGATGGTTCTGCCGCTCGTCGTATTCTTCTCACTGCAACGATATTTCGTACGCGGCTTGCTGGCTGGTTCGGTAAAGGGATAGTACTCCTCTCCCGCTAAGTGCAACATACATTTTCAACCGCCAAGAAACAAATTCTTGGCGGTTGATGTAAAGGATGGCAACTCAACGTGGAATTTACATTTCCGAGAGATTTTCTTTGGGGTGCAGCGGCATCGGCGTATCAGATCGAGGGTGCATATAATGAAGATGGGAAAGGGGAAAGTATTTGGGATCGATTCACGCGCTGGGAGGCGCACGTGCTGAACGGCGACAACGGCAATGTTGCTTGCGATCACTATCATCGTTATAAGGAGGATGTCGCCCTGATCAAATCCCTGCAAATTCCGTGTTATGGATTCACTCTCGCGTGGACGCGCATACTCCCACAGGGCGCCGGCAAGATCAACCAAAAGGGCTTGGATTTTTACTCCCGGCTCGTTGACGAACTGCTAAACGCCGGAATCCAACCTAAGGCCACGCTCTTTCACTGGGATCTCCCGCAAGCTCTGCAAGCCTCCGGCGGATGGCCCTCGCGCGACACCGCAAAACATTTCGCCGATTATGCTCGCATCGTCTTCGACCATCTGGCGGATCGAGTCAAGATTTGGGCGACGCACAACGAGCCGTGGGTTTCAGCGTTCTTGGGATATGCACATGGATTGCACGCACCGGGGATTTGCGATTATTCGCAAGCCTACCAAGCCGCACACCATATTCTTCTTTCACACGGCATGGCGGTGCAGGTCTTCCGCGAAGGTGGGTATGAGGGAAGAATCGGGTTAATACTCAACCTGAATGGCTTGTTGCCAGCCTCCCCCAGCGACGAAGATGCGTCGGCAACACAACGCGTCCACGATGAGACGCACGCGTTGTTCCTTGATCCGGTATACAAGGGAAACTATCCGCAGGCACTGTTCGATTACATCGGCCCACACCAACCGAAAGTTCACGCAAATGATTTGGACGTAATCCATCAACCGATAGATTTTCTTGGGATCAACCATTACAACACAGACCTAGTTTCGTTCGACTTGTTCGGCGGTTTGAACAAGGCGCGCCTCACCCCGTTGTCTGCCGCGGGTTGGGGCCAGACAGAAATGAATTGGGGCATCAACCCGGCAGGATTAAAGAATGAAGTGCTATCCGTCAAGGAAAAGTATGGAAATCCATATTTATATCTAACGGAAAATGGCTGTGCCATGCCGGATGCGCCGGATCAAGATGGATTTGTAAAAGACTGGGATCGAGTCCAGTTTCTTCAAGCGCACATGCAAGCCCTGCACGAAGCGATTCAAGAAGGCGCAAACGTCCACGGTTATTTCGTATGGAGTATTTTTGACAATTTCGAGTGGGAGCGCGGCTACAGCCGCCGCTTTGGGTTGGTGCGTGTGAACTATGAAACTCAACAGCGCGTCCCCAAACAAAGCGCCTACTGGTTCCGCGATGTAATCGCAAAGAACGGATTTACGGCGTAGGTCATGTGGTACAAGGACGCGGTGTTCTACCAAATCTCTGTGCGCGCTTACAAAGACAGCAACGGGGACGGTTTGGGAGACTTACGAGGTATTACTGAAAAGCTGGATTATCTTCAAGACCTCGGTGTGGATTGTATCTGGTTGATGCCGATTTACCCATCACCGTTACGAGACGACGGGTACGATATTGCAGATTTCTATAACGTTGATCCGACATACGGGGAACTCGAAGACTTCAAGTCGCTGATAGACGCCGCGCACGCACGCAACATTCGCATCATTATGGACCTGGTGCTGAATCACACATCGGAGGAGCATCCGTGGTTCAAGGCTTCCCGCTCTGACAAAAACTCTCCCTTCCGCGATTATTATGTGTGGAGTGACACCGACAAAAAGTATGAACAAGCGCGCATTATCTTCGTTGACACTGAAACATCGAACTGGACATTAGATGAAAGAACTGGTCAATACTACTGGCACCGCTTTTATGCCAGCCAGCCCGACCTAAACTACGACAACCCACAAGTTCAGGAGGAGATGATCAACGTCGCGAGCTTCTGGCTCGACCTCGGAGTAGACGGCTTTCGCGCGGATGCGGTCCCCTATCTCTTCGAGCGCGAAGGCACCAGCTGCGAAAACCTGCCTGAGACTCACGCGTACCTCAAAAAACTCCGCGCCTTCATGGACGCGAACTATCCCGGCAGAATATTGCTGTGTGAAGCCAATCAATGGCCCGAGGATGTACGTCCTTACTTCGGCGACGGGGATGAATTTCATATGGGCTTCCACTTCCCCATCATGCCGCGCATTTTCATGGCGCTGAAGAAAGAACGCGCCGACGATATGATCGAGATTCTGCGCCGCACGCCGAACATCCCGGACAATTGCCAATGGTGCACGTTTTTACGCAACCACGATGAACTGACCTTAGAAATGGTCACGCCGCAGGAACGCCAATGGATGTGGGAAGAATACGCCCCTGAGCCTCGTATGCGGATCAACCTCGGCATCCGCCGGCGGCTTGCACCTCTACTCGATTACCACCAGGCAAAGATCGAGCTGGCAAACTCCCTGTTGTTTACACTGCCCGGTTCACCAATCGTTTACTACGGTGACGAGATCGGTATGGGAGATAACATTCACCTACCCGATCGGAATGGCGTTCGTACGCCGATGCAGTGGGACGACTCTCCAAACGCGGGCTTTACAAACAGCGCACCCTTTGCTCCTGTAATCGAGGATTATCCGCGCGTCAATGTTGCCAGCCAGTTGGAAAATGAAGATTCGCTCTTGCACGCCATTAGACAGATGATTCGGGTTCGCAAGAAATATCCAGCCTTTGGCCATGGTGAAATGGAGTGGGTAAACGTGGAAAACCCTGCACTGGCGGTATACACCCGGTCCTTGCAAGACGAGGTATTCCTTGTCATCAACAACTTGAGCCGTTCACCACAGAACGTTACACTTCCTACAAACTTACAAGGTGAATATCTCGATTTGTTCGCTAATAAACTGCTCAAGATAAGCGCGGAGGTCAAAGTGTCAGCCCACGGCCATCAGTGGCTGAGAAGAATTGGCGTTCGGCAAACCATCAATACAGGAACACAAATAGAAGAAGTAACCTTTCCCTCACAACTGGAAATGAAGTAGAATCATCGCAGCAGGACAAGATAAATTCTTGTCCTGCTTTAATCTATAACACTGAGGTATTCATCATGACCACAACCCCCGAATGGGTGCAGGATGCAATCTTTTATCAAATTTTCCCGGACCGCTTTGCGCGCGGCAGGCGCATGCCCGATATCGGCTTCGAGCCATGGGACTCTCCCCCCACGAACCATGGATTCAAAGGTGGCGACCTTTATGGGATCGCCGAGAGACTCGATTATCTGACTGACCTGGGAATCAACGCGCTCTATCTCAATCCGATATTTGCATCAGCCTCGAATCACCGTTACCATACCTATGATTACTTCAACGTGGACCCCCTACTGGGTGGGAACGAGTCGTTGCGCGTGCTGCTGGACGCGGCGCACAAGAAAAACGTCCGCGTCATTCTCGACGGGGTGTTTAATCACGCTAGCCGCGGCTTTTGGCAATTTCATCATGTACTTGAGAATGGCGCGGGCTCGCCGTACAAGGATTGGTTTTTCTTCGACCCCGAGCGCCTAAGCGGCAAAAAGCACTGGGGCGCGTACCCCTCCCAGCACGAACAAAGACTGCTTGGTCACGAAGACAGCCTGACTGCCATCGGTTACCGCGGCTGGTGGAACCTGCCCGCGCTTCCTAAACTCAACACCAACGCCCCGGCAGTGCGCGAATTTCTCTTCGAGGTCGCGGAGCATTGGATCAAGTTCGGCATTGATGGATGGCGACTGGATGTTCCATCAGAGATCGATGACGATTCATTCTGGCAGGAATTTCGGCGCCGCGTGCGCAAGATCGATCCGCAAGCATACATTGTCGGTGAGATCTGGCACGAGTCGCAGCGCTGGTTACAGGGAGACCAGTTCGACGCGGTCATGAACTACCTGATCACAGCCGCATCGCTTAGTTTTTTCGCGGGTCCGCGGCTGGACATGCACGTGGTGGAAAAAGCGGGCGGACTCAACGGCCGCGTCCAGCCGCATATGGACGCCAACGGATTCGCCAACGAAATCGACCGCATCATGCATCTCTATAAACCTGAGATCACCCGCTCACAACTCAACCTGCTCGACAGTCATGACATGCCCCGCTTTCTGTCCTGCTCTGGCGGTGACAAAGACTCGCTGAAACTTGCGTGGCTCTTCATCATGTCGGTTTCGGGCGCGCCGTGCATTTACTACGGCGATGAGATCGGCGTGGATGGGGGCCACGACCCAGACTGCCGAAAATCTTTCCCTTGGGATAAGCACAAATGGGACGAGGAACTGCTTGCTTACGCAAAAAACGTCATCGCGTTACGAAAAAAGAATCCAGCGCTGCGTCGAGGTGACATGAAGCGATTATGGTCGGCGCATGGGGTGTACGCGTTTTCGCGTACACACGACGGTAAAACATTGATCGTGGCACTGAACGCATCAGAAAAACCAGAGCAGTTAGATGTAATGAATGAAACGGGAAAACAACCCAAGCCAATATTCGGCGAGGCAGGGAATCTTGCGGTTGTGGAAGGGCATCTCAAGTTCACCGTCCCGCCAAGAAGCGGAGTAGTGCTGAAGTAGTCAGACCCAAACAGCGTTCAACAAAGCGGGCAGAATTTCACCAGACTTGCCTTGAAAGAAATAATTTGTCTTCGGGGTCAAGGGCGTCGGCTCAGCATTGATTTCAACTAAAGTCGCCCCATTGTTTTTCGCGGCATACGCCAACGAAGCGGCGGGCTGGACCACACCAGAGGTGCCAATCGAAAGATAAACCTCAGACGCGCGTGCCGCTTCCATCGCCCTTTCGAGCTGATCGCGCGGAAGCGATTCGCCAAACCAGACGACATCTGGTCGAAGTAAGCCTCCGCACTCTTCACAACGAGGCACGGAATCAAATTCGTCTTTCCACGATTCGGCGTAGGTTGCACATTCCGAGCAGCGCACGCGCTGAATGTTGCCGTGCAGTTCGAGCGGGTTTTGAGTTCCTGCCATGCGGTGCAGGCCGTCTACGTTTTGTGTGATCAGGGTGAAATTCGAGACTTGTCTTTCGATCTCTACGAGTGCGTCATGACCCGCGTTTGGCCGCGCGCCCTTCACCGCCTCACGGCGCCAGACGTACCAATCCCAGACGAGTTTGGGGTCGCGGGCGAACGCTTCAGGTGAAGCTAATTCTTCCGGTTTGTATTGCGCCCACAGCCCGGTTTGCGCGTCGCGAAAGGTGCGGAGTCCGCTTTCCTGTGAGACCCCGGCTCCCGTCAACGCGACCAGTTTGGGGGTCCGGCGAAGAAGCGCAATGAGGTCAGCGGGAAATATCAAGGCGAGATCGCCCGGCACATGATCAACGACATATTCTTTTCAAAGATCTGGCTCCGCGCGATTTCCTTTTTGTCCTCGTCGAACGACACCAATTGATACTCGATCCAGGCTTCCCGGAACCAATAGTATTTCCGGATATTGACCGCGCTGATATCGTAATAATACGATCCGTTATCGTTTTCGAGCATTTCACCGGAGCTCCAATCGCCGAGCAGCATCGTGTCTGATTTCTCGCGCGGACGCATGAAGACCAACACGCTGTCGGTGTGAATGATATCCTGCACAAAGGCAGTGACCCTGAGCGTGCGCGGGGAACACGGACCTGTATTGTAATAGATCACATAGTGTGAAAGGAGAATGGTGATAAAGCCGTTATTACTGGGCGTAAGGATGAAAGAACCTTGCGACGTGGAAGGCGGTCGGAGAGTGGGCGGAATTGTCGGTGTTTCGGTCGGTTGATCCGGTAAGAAGGGAGTGCCGGTCGGAGTGAACGTGACGGGCGTGGGTGTTAGAGTAGCGAATAAGTCGCGGGTGGGAATCAAAGTTACGGTAGGCTGAGGCGTGGGAGTGTCCGTTGGTGGCGGAACGGTTGGCGTTGCAATTAGCTCCAATAGCGGGGATAAGCCCGAACACCCGCTTAAAAGGATCGCGACCAGACCCACAAAAATGAACTTTTTCATGAAGAATCCTTTGCCTTTTTCACTGATTAATGACCCGGCAATTCGTCAACGAGACGTCAGTGCGCGAAACTACTGAACGTCCGAGCACAGTCAGCCCGACGGTGGAGCCGACAAACTGATATTGGAGCCAGGCATCCTCGAACGATTCATAATCGGCGATCTGATCGACGTGCAGGGTATAGAAATACGTCCCTCTATCGTTATCGTTCATGATGGCGCCCGCGCCCCATTCTGTGCGGCGCGCGCTGTATTTATCCTGCAGGCGCACGAACAGCAGGACGTATTTGAGCCGCTTGGGTTTGACGATGGAAGTAATGAATTTGATCGAGCGTGCTCCATCGCAGTTGTAACCCCAGATCAGTTGGTTGGTCGAACGCTGTGTGGAAACGAATAACTGCGCGGACGGCGTGAATAAATTGACATCCAGCGGCTCCAACGTGATGGTTGGGCGGGCAGACGGTGTTGCAGTAGGAAATCTCGTGCTCGGCACAATCGGCGTCCCGGTCGCTCCGACGATACTGGGCGCTTCGGTGTTAATCACAAACAGGTCGGGTGTAAAAGTGGCGGGCAATGCAAAAGCAGTAGGTGTTGGCGCGGGCGAGCTGGTCTGTGTTGGCACCAATTGTGCAAGCGCGTCCGGAAGAGAGGCGCACCCGGCGAGCAGGGAAAGGATAGTGCCGACCAGAATCAATCGTTTCATGAATCACCTTTACGACGAAATGACAAGATTGCTTCGTCGGGCTTTTGGCGCTCCTCGCAATGACACGTGACTAAGGTTCCCATTGTGGTTGCCAATCCGGTTCGGGGTTCGATGTCACCTGTCGGATACCCGTTCCATCCGGGCGCATAATAAATATATCAGCCTGATCGTTATTGCGCAACGAGTTGAACGCGATCCACTGACCATCGGGGGAATACGACGCGGAGGCATTGTTGCCGCCGTCTGTGAGTTGAGCGGCGGTTTGTGCCTGAACATCCACGCGAAAGATATCCTTGTCGCCATCGGGTCCCGCGTGGATCAATAGGAAACGTCCATCGGACGACCAATCGAGGCTACCACCGATTCCCTTCAAGCCGCGTGTTAACTGCCGGACATTCGATCCGTCCGCGCTCATAAGAAAAACCTCATAAGATGCAGGGTTATCACCTGCCATGGCAAATGCAATCGTTTCGCCATTCGGCGACCAATCTGCGGCGACAATGGCGGTCGGACCCGCATAGAGAAGATCCGCATTTTCACCGGTATTGTCTATGGTCCAAAGTGAAGTCGGTCCTTCGCCGGCGCGATTCGCGAACAAGATTCGCTCACCGTTCGGCGAAAAACTCGGTGAGACGACGTTACCGATGAAGTTCGTGAGACGAATCAGGCGCGACCCTTCGAAGACGAAGAGAAAAAGATCGAACGCTCCCCCATTCTGATTCGATGCGTACACGATCGAGCCGCCCTTCGGCGAATAGACCGGATAATAGTTATGCGATTCGACATCGGTGATCTGCTGATACCCCGACCCGTCGGCATTCACCCAGCACAACTGGTTAAAGTCGCCACGCGTGCAGGTGAAGATGATCCGCCCGATGTTTGGCTTTGTCGGCAGTGGCGCAGGCGTGCGCGTGGGCAATGGGGTGGGTAGCTCCCGCTCGGAAATATTTATCGTCGAAATGTCAATCGGGCTTGCAGGGAGGAGAATACACAACCCGATAGCAAAGATGATGAGAATCAACCCCACTGGCAGACGGAACCGAGTCGCTTCACTTCGACGGGAAAAGATACGTCGTTTGGACATATTCCTATACCCCAAATTTTACATGAGTTGAAAATATCAGGTTTACGGAAGTAAAGGCAGTGTGGGAAGTGGCAGGCTGGTGGGAAGCAATGTTGGAACAGTGAGAGGAACCGTTGGCATGGGCGGGCTCGTGGGCAACGGTAAATTTGTGGTCAATAATGGAGACAACGTGGGAAGGAGCGGAGGTGTTGTCACCGTCGCCGCGGAGGTGGATACGGTTGTGGAAGCCGAAGCAACCGTCGGCGTAGGGGTGACGCGAGTCGTAGAAGTGGCAGGGGAGGCAGGAGTCGAGGTTCCATGAAATTGCGCGGATGGCGTTGATGTGACAATCAGCGTGGATAAGCCTGCCTGCATCGTTGCAATACGATCCTGCGGTGCGCCGGTTGCCGGCATATCGGTGATGATCTGGTTGAGGATGTCGAGGCTCACAGGCGCAATGAAGAAATCGTTCAGGTCTCTTTCATAATCTGCCTGCGAACTTGAGCGTATCGAAATCGGCAATTGTTCCCCGGACTGTTCAGCGGGAGTGGAAAAGATCCATAAAACCAATTGTACGAAAAGCAGCAAGATCGAAACAATCAAGAGAACCACGCTAACTTTCAGGTAACGAGGCGAGTACTCTCGGAGCCCCTGATGGGCGATCTGTGATTTTTCATGATCCATAAAGCGTATGGAATATCCCTTCTCAAGTTGTTTTTCATTTGCCAATTCTGTTGCCGTTGCCATTGCCGTTCCCGTTACCATTGCCGTTACCATTCCCGTTGCCATTACCATTGCCGTTGCCATTGCCGTTCCCGTTACCATTGCCGTTACCATTGCCGTTACCATTCCCGTTGCCATTACCATTGCCGTTGCCATTACTGTTACCATTGCCTTTCGGTTGGGGCGTCGCTGAAGGCAGAGGCTCAGATCCTGTGCTCGTCGGCTGAGGAGTGGCTTGAGGTGTCGGAGTCATATCATCAGAGGTTGCTGTGATCGGTGGTGTAACCGACGGAACGAGGCTTGGCGCGCCAAATAACTGAGGAACATTCAAATCGGCGGCGGACGGAACCCGGGAAGCCAGCGAATCATTTAAGATGTCCGTACGTTCCTGCACCTCCTCTTCACCCTGCGAATCCGCGATGATCTCGTAAAGAATATTCTCATCAACCGGAGGAACCAAGAGCCGCTCAGGGTCGCGGTTGTAATCAGCGCTGGAGGCGGCTTGTATGGAAACCGGCAAGCGATCCAATCCATCCGCGCGGGCGTTGAAAGTGCCAAGATCAAGCAATTGGATTACGAATAGTACAAAGGAAAACACGAAAAGCGCTGTCGCAAGATTCAGCCTCTGCTGAAATACCTCCTCCGCCGTTTGGGCTGAAAGTGACTGTTTCATAACTTTTCGCTGTTACCGGCTCAACCACGAGAGTCGTAGAAAGGCATCTACAACGGCCGGGTCAAATTGCTTCCCGCTTTGATCTTTCAGATAGGAGATGACCTGATCTTGAGGCACAGCCTTTCGGTACGGGCGGTCATTGATCAGGGCGTCCCATACATCCACAATGGCGAAGATGCGCGCTGAGATCGGAATCTCCTCCCCTTTCAAACCCCGCGGATACCCCGTGCCGTTCCATTTTTCATGATGGCAAAAAGGAATCTCTAGCGCATCTTGAAGGAAATCAATTCCCTTAAGCATGTTGTAGGCAAATCCTGGATGTTTACGGACGATAACCGCCTCTTCCAGGCTGAGGCGCCCACTCTTGTACAGTATGGCATCGGGTATGCCCATCTTGCCGATATCGTGAAGTAACGCACCCCGGCGTATATTCAACAGCGCCTCGCCCTGAATCCCCATTGCCTCAGCCAACTGGACAGAAAGATTCGTGACGCGTTCCGAATGCCCATTTGTCTCGTGATCGCGCAGCTCCAAGGCTTTCGCCCATCCCTCAAGCGTATCATCGTAAGCTTTAATCAACTCCTTTTGAGATTGGTTGAGGCTTGCCACCATCGTATTGAAGGATTCAGTCAGAATGGAAATCTCGTCGTTCGTACGCGTATTGACCCGCACGTCAAGGTCTCCTTTGGTTACTTTGATCGCGGCGCGCACCAATTGGATCAAAGGGCTCGTAATGACGTTCGCAAGATTGACACCCACCAAGATGATCAGGAAGTTCGCTGAAGCAACCAACAGAAAGATCCGCCAGCGCGAACTCTCTGATGCCTGAATCACAGAGTTGTCACTCAGGGCCACGCCGAGAACGCCCAACTCGTGGTCACCACGCACCTCCCACGCGCCGAGAATTTCTGTGAAGGATATGTTTGCCACATCCACTTTGCGCGTTGGGCTTTCGGTGTCTTTTGAGGCTATGGTCTGAGCAACTGCTTCAGGAGACAGATTTCTGGGAAACGGAAGAGTGCTGTAAACTACATGGCCCGATTGATCGTACAGAGAAATTTGCGCAAATGTACGCGCGCTGGTATCTGCCGTCAGCGTGGCAAGAGACCTCCCAACCAACACAACCCCGGCAAGGGCGCCTTGCGAGTCGTAAATGGGACCTGAAACATACAGAAAGTCTCCCCTTTCGGTTCGCGCGAGATCAGCGAACTTATTGCCTTTTGCATCGCTGCGCTCATCAAGGATGTGCTGTACCATTTTCATGTCTGAATAGGAAGTTTGCCCACCAGTAAAAACATCATACTCCTCAGGGTTTCCACCCAGGCGATGATGCATTGAGAGAACGAGGTTTCCTCGCACGTCGAGGAATTGGACCGCTTCCTGCCCATCGTTCGCGACGATGCCCAAAGTGAGAACGCGCAGGGTGTCTGGGTCGTTTGCGAGGATTGCATCTGACACGCCCTCCACATTAGCTAAGAGCCTCTGTGTTTCCAATAATTGCGATTCATACCCTACGAGCAATTCAGAGGATATTTTCCCCGCCTCAAACAATTGCTTTTTGAACCGTTCTTCCACGTTCTCAACTACAAGTTGTGTAACAAGATACGCCACCGCCACAGCCAATATTAATGAGAGAATCAAATATGGAAGCGTAATCTTCGTGCGAAGCGGCACCCGCACGTTAGGGAGGACAGATGTATGGTCGGTGATATCGGACTTCCGCTGGACGCTAATCATTATATATCCAAGACGAGTTACAGGCAGGAGAGTTATCCATTAGTTCAAGGAATCGGTTTGCACTATTGAAAGCCGCTATCGGTCAATGAGTAAGTATAGTTCGACGATCGCCGAAAATGACTGACAGTTCAGTTAGGCAAGGAGGTTGTAAGAAAAATACTCTGACCGATCGTTTTACCTGCTTCATCAGGGACTGTTTACCACTGCCTGAACGATTAGACCGTTTTCCGGACTTCGGCTACAATTAACCCACCTCAAAATAGGATTTGCCATGCCCACGATTGAAGCCATTGTCCGACAGATCAACAAGGATTTGGTTCCCCAATTTGAGGAGAACCTGCGCAGGTATCTGGGAAATCAGGATAAGGAATGGCTGATCGAGCAGATCGTCCGCCTGACGTTGGACGCGCACAGCCTCGAAGAGATGGACCGCCGGCATTTCAAGGAGGAGGAAACCCTGCGCCGCGCCGAGCGTGCCAAGCGCGTGCGAGCCCTGAAGCTGGATCGAGTAAAACTCAACAAGTTCCTACGCCAGTACAAAGGCTTCGACCGATTTCGCCTTATCCGCGACGGTTATCTAAAAAAGAACGCCCCACCCAAAGGCGGAGAGCTGGTCACCGAAAAATCCCGTACCGATCAGGGGGAGGAATTACTGGCTCTTGCAAAAGATATACTCTACGGCTTGCTATTTGGCGACGAAAGTACAAGCACCACCTTCGACCGAATCCAACGCGAACTGCTCACGCTCACCGTTCCGCGTATGAAATCGGACGCGCTCGATTTCATGAAAGCCACCACCGAACTCAGCGCGGCAGGCACCTGGCAGGACCCCAAAGGCGCGGCGAACGATTTGCGCGCAGACAACGTGATTCTTGAGATCGAATATGGCGAGATCGAGGGCGAGATCATCGGCAACGGAATCATCCTCGCGCTCAGCCTGATCAACAGCCTTGAGATCAACGAAGAAATCCTTTATGGACGGATGGAAAACATCGAGCAAAGCACGTTGATCACATAACGCTTCTTGCCTTCAGTAGAACCTCTATGCTGAATTACCGCATCACTGCTACTTCACTGTGGATTCGCTCCGGACCGGGGACAAACTTCCCGGCAGTTGGCGCGTTGTATCGAAAGGACATCGTGCAGGGCGGCGAAATTCAAAACGACTGGATTCGCATCGCCACCGGCGACAATAAAACGGGATGGTGCCATCGAGCGTATCTCGAACTCATCGAAGCCGCGCCGCCGAACCCGGTCGAGACGCTTTACCGCGTCAACGCCGGAACGTTGAACGTGCGCCACGGACCCGGGCTGAATTACGCCATTGTGGGCTGGCTGAAACAAGGCGATTCCGTCGAAGGGTTGGCTGTTTCGCCGGATGGGCAGTGGGCGCAAGTTCGCAAGCTCAACGTGCTCAGCGGCTGGGCATCTCTCAAATATCTGGTAAAGATTCCCGTTCCGCCGCCCATCGACTCATTGGACGTTTTGATGATCGTCACCACCGACCTGTTGAACGTACGCGCAGGTCCCGGCACCACATACCCCATCGAGGGCAGGCTTAGCCGCGGCGAAATGGTCCCGTTCATCGGCGCCACGCCAGATTGGAAATGGGCGAGGATCAAAACCGCCCAGGATAAGACCGGCTGGTGTTCGTCACGATATTTACTTGAACGCCCGGAGGCGATCGCTGCGCCGGAAGATTATCCGCTAAAGGGATTCCACCGCGCGCTAAGCGATTCGATCCCCATGCGCGCCGGACCCGGCGAAGAGCAACCGCCCGTTGCTGATCTCAAGTTCAACAAGGTTGTCTACGTAGACGACATCTCACCCGACGGTAAGTGGAAACGTTGTAACACCGCCTTTGGCGAAACAGGCTGGTATCCAGTTGAGAGACTCGCCACGTTGGGCACAATTGCCATGCCGCAACCGAATGAGGAGTTTCCGTGGCTGCCCATCGCGTTCGAGGAGTTCGGCACGCGAGAAATTCGCGGCTCGAAGAATAATCCGCGCATCGTGGAATATCACAAGAGCACCGATCTCGCGCAGAAATACACCTACCTGCCCGATGAAACAGAATGGTGCGCATCGTTCGTGAACTGGTGCATCGAAAAGGCAAAGGTGCCTTCCACAAATTCCGCGTTGGTCCACCCGTGGACGAAGTGGGGAGTCGCGGCACCCATCCCGCGCCGCGGTTGCGTGACTACCTTCCTGTGGGACGATGGCTTCGCCCACGTTTCTCTTTTCCTCGGGGAAGTTGGCAATTACGTGGTCTGCCTCGGCGGCAACCAAAGCGACGCCGTATGGACGTCGGTGTATCACAAGAAATACGTAACCAGCTATCGAGTACGATAAGACTTTAGAAGGCAGTAACAATTTAAAATCCTACAGCGTCGAAAGAACATCATGTCACTTTATCCCATAGCCCCCAAGAGACCTTACATTATCAGCCAGCATGGCGAAACCCGCGTGGATGATTACTTCTGGCTTCGTCACCGCGACGACCCCGAGGTAATGAAGTTCCTTACCGCGCACATGGAGTATCTTGACAAGACATTGGGGCACACCCAGCCTCTGCAAGAAACGCTCTTCGCCGAAATGAAGGGAAGGATTCAAGAGACCGATTCAACCGTCCCGGAGAAGCGAGGCGGATACTGGTATTACAGTCGCACCGAGGCAGGCAAGCAGTTTCCGATCTATTGTCGCAAGAAAGAATCATTGGAAAATCCTGAAGAGATTCTTCTCGACCAGAACGCGCTGGGTGAAGGCAAGTCGTTTTGCAGTGTGGGCGCGATGAGCGTGAGCCCGGACGGAAACAAGCTTGCGTACACGTTCGATTTCGAGGGGAATGAAGTGTACACGATTCGAATCCGTAATCTGGTAACCGGCAAAGACTACGATGAGTCAATCCCCAACACATCGGGCAGCGTGTATGAACTCGGCGGCGTGGAGTGGGCAAACGACAGCGAGACCATCTTTTACGTCACACTCGACGCGGCGCTTCGCCCCGACAAGTTGTACTGCCACAAGATCGGAACCAACCCTTCCGCCGACGCCCTTCTCTTTCACGAAGCGGATGAATCGTTCTATCTCTGGATGCACAAGACGCGCGATGAAAAATATATCATGACCTATCATTTCAGCACGACGATGCGAGAGATGCGATTTCTGCCCGCTGATCAGCCGCAAGGTGAGCTACGCGTGGTGCAACCGCGCGTGGAAGGACTGGAATATTTCGCTGCGCATCACCAAGGCAGGTTCTTCATCGTCAACAACGATGGCGCAAAGAACTTCAAAGTGAGCGCTGCAACCGTAGAAAAACCCGGCCATGAAAACTGGAAAGACATCATCGCCCATCGCGACGATGTTCTGGTCGAGGGCGTCTACACGTTCGAGAATCACATTGTCATTCGTGAACGAAAGCAGGGACTGCAACAACTCCGCATCAGCTCGCCGAACAATCTGAACGATGCGCGCTATGTGCATTTCCCTGAACCTGTATATCACGTCGAATTCGAAGACAACTCGATATTCGAAACAAACCTGTTGCGTTTCAAGTATTCGTCCTTCATCACGCCCCACTCAGTCGTGGATTACCACATGGACACCGGTGAATGGGAAGTGCTAAAGCAGGATCTCGTCAACGACTATGACGCAAAGGATTATGCGATCGAACGAATCTTTGCCATTGCTACAGATGGAACGAAAATCCCGATTTCCGTCGCGTATAAGAAGTCTCTCAAGAGGGATGGAAGCAACCCGGCCATTTTGCATGGATACGGGGCATACGGCTCGAATCTGGATACAGAATTCCACGCATTTCGCATCAGCCTGCTGGACAGGGGTTTTGTATTCGCCATCGCGCACGTGCGTGGCGGCTCGGACATGGGCCGCGACTGGTACGAGAACGGAAAAATCTTGCGCAAGAAAAACTCCTTCACCGATTTTATTGCCTGCGCCGAACACTTGATTCAACTCGGGTTTACATCCAATGAGAAACTAGCGGTCTACGGCGTTTCGGCAGGCGGATTACTCGTCACCGCCAGCATGGTGATGCGACCTGACCTGTTTCGCGCAGTGATCGCCAAGGTGCCATTCGTGGACGCCATCAACTCCATCAGCGACCCGACCATCCCGCTCACCACGCTCGAATACAACGAGTGGGGGAACCCGGCTGCGTTCAAGGAACACTACGAATACATCAAATCGTATGCGCCGTACGAAAATATTCGGGCGACGGCATACCCACATCTGCTCCTTACCGGCGGACTGAACGATCCCCGCGTGCCGTATTGGGAGCCAGCGAAATTTGCGGCAAAATTGCGCGAGCTGAAAACGGATGGGAACCTGCTGCTACTGAAGACCAACTTTAACGCTGGTCATGCTGGTTCTTCGGGACGTTATGATTATATGAAGGAAGTCGCCTTTGAATATGCATTTCTGATCGAAGCCTTGCAAGCAAGTCAATTCCCACTTGAAAGCGCGCGAGCGAAAGATATATAATCGCCGCGGCGAAGGAGTCACCATTATGGATAGATACCTGATCGAATCCCCTCACGACGCCGAGGACTGCGACGCGATCATCCGAGAAATTCACGCGGCGGGATATCTGCACTATTTCGAATGGGGGTGTCACGACGGTGCGCATTGCGGCTGGGCGATCATAGAGACTGAAAACAAGGAACATGCAAAGCAAATTGTCCCCTGGAATATTCGTAATAAAGCACGGGTGGTGAAACTTGAGAAATTCGAGTCTACGAAGCCTCACACGAAAAAGACAATTTGAAAAAAGCGACGCCTTTGAAGGCGTCGCTTTTTTGATTTCATCACTATAGTCATTGCCACGTCGGCTCATCCCCGCAATGCCTCGCTAAACCGGTTGCGGTTGCTCCTGACTGGCTGCCAATTCTTCCAGCATTTTCGTAGTAAGAGACTTTGGTCGTTCGATAGGCTGACCCATGGCGCGTGCCCAAACGTAATTCGCCGTCACCCCAAGGGCACGTCCCACGCCGAAAAGCACCGTGTAGAAATCAAACTCACGCACACCATAGTAATACTGCAAGGTTCCCGAGATCGCGTCAACGTTGGGCGCCGGGTTTTTTGCCTTACCTTGTTCTTTGAGCACAGCTGGCACAACGTCAAGCACCATTTCGGCAAGCTTCAACAATTCAAAATCAGGGAAACGCGCCTTGGCAAATTCCAACTGCGCCACAAAGCGGGGGTCCGTCACGCGCAATACCCCGTGCCCATATCCCGGAATCACGCGCCCCGCATTGAGCGTATCCCATGCAAAGTTATACAGTTCGTCCCGCGTGGGCAAACCGTTGAATTTCTTGCGGACTTCCAACAACCAGTCAAGGCTTTCTTGATTCGCAAGTCCGTGCAGCGGGCCGGCGAGCGCGTTCAGGCATGCGGAAAAAGAGTAGTACGCGTCAGAAAGGGTGGAACCAGCCAAATGCATAGCGTGAGCCGAAGCGTTCCCCGATTCATGGTCGGAGTGGATGATCAAATACAGCCGCATCAATTCAGCGTATCCCTTCTTATCCTCCACTTTCATCATGCGCGCAAAGTTCGCGCCGTAGTCTTGTTTGGGGTTGTACTTTGGCTTTCTAGTCTCGTCAAAATACTTCAGTCGGTAAATATACGCGGCAATCAATGGAAGACGCGCGGTGAGATTGAGGCTGTCCTCCACTGCAGCGACCCAATACTGCTCCCTTTTCATTTCGTGATACCGCTTTCCGAAAACCGACTCGGTTTGCATCGCGAGCACAGCCTGCGAAAGGAGCGTCATCGGATGTGTATCCTTCGGCATCGCGCGGATCACCTTTACCGCGTGGTCAGGGAGTTCGGCGCGCTTCCCCCATTCAGCATCCACTTCTTCTGCCTGCTCGCGCGTCGGTAGTTCACCTACCATCAACAGATAATACAAGCCCCCCACCATCGGCATTTTGTTTCCACGCGCCTTCGGAAGTGCCTTCAGAGTTTCAGTCACAGTCAGACCCCGCAGGCGAATCCCTTCGCCAGGATCCACCGATGAAATATCGGTGTACAAACCTTTGATGTCGCGCATTCCACCGACCACTTCGCCGATGGTCACCGTGTCCACCACAACATCGGCGTGTTCTTTGGCAAGCACGCGGACGCGCTCCCGCCACTGCGGAAGCTGCGCTTCAATCTTCTCGTGCAAGATCATCGTTCCTCCAATCATTACGCCGTAAGGCGTTAGAGATTTACCAACTTTTTCAGCGCTTCGTGAGTATCCTTCACAGCCGCGGCAGATTTTTGAAGCATGGCTTTTTCTTCATCATCGAGCGAATACTCGATGATTCTTTCCATTCCGCCCCTCCCCAGTTGAACCGGCACACCGAAATACATATCTTTCAAACCGTACTCCCCGTTCATATATGCCGCACATGGGACGATGAGATGCTTGTCCTTTAGGATCGCTTCTGCCATCTGCGCACAAGCCGCCGCCGGGGCATAGAACGCAGACCCGGTCTTCAGCAGGTTGACGATCTCGCCACCGCCCTTTCGAGTCCGTTCGACAATGGCATTCAATTTATCCGCCGGGAGATATGCCTTGAGCGGCACGCCGGCGATATTCGAATGACGCGTGAGCGGCACCATTTCGTCCCCGTGCCCGCCTAGTACGTAGCAGTCTATGTTCTCCACGCTGACGCCGGTCTCTAACGCGACGAACGCGCGCATTCGCGCTGAATCCAACACGCCAGCCTGCCCAATCACACGTTCCCGAGGCAGACCTGTTTGCTTCATCGCAAGGTAAGCCATGGTGTCGAGGGGATTGGTCAAAATAATGAAAATCGCGTCCGGCGAATGTTTGAGGGTTTCGACTGCGGCATTACCTACAATTTCTGAATTGGTCTTCAACAAATCGTCCCGGCTCATCCCGGGCTTGCGAGCAATCCCCGCTGTGATGATGACCACATCCGAACCCTTTGTTGCGGCATAATCGTTCGAACCAACAATTGCGACATCCTTACCGATAATCGGCATCGCTTCCAACATATCCAGCCCTTTGCCCTGCGGCATCCCCTCCACTACGTCAATCAACACTACATCTGCAAATTCTCGTTCCGCCAGCCAGTGTGCGGTGGTCGAACCTGTCATTCCCGCCCCAATGATCGAGACCTTATTCATTGATCCTCCAAATTTTTTGATCGAAGCAATTGTATCCGAAAACTTCGCTTAAACAAGACTTCGGAAGCCGGTGATGGACTTCCGAAGTCGTTTCGATTCATTCTTGACTTCAACCTGATTCTGCCTCGTCGAGGAATCGCGTCGCTTGAATTGCCGCCGCCGCGCCCATTCCCGCGGAGGTGACCACCTGTCTGAAGTGTGGATCCGCCGCTTCCCCCGCGGCAAACACGCCCGGCACATTGGTCTCCATTTTTTCATTGACCTTGATGTAACCGCGGTCGCTCATCTCAAGTTGATTCTTGAACATCTCCGTGTTCGGCGTGTGGCCAATAAAGATGAACAAGCCATCGGTTTCAAAGATTGTTTCATCACCGGTTTCTACATTTTTAAGTCTCACGGCTTCGAGTTTTTTCTCCCCAATGACTTCTGTGACAATGGAATTCAAGATGAAGTTGATCTTAGGGTGTTCCTTCGCACGGTTTTGCAGGATCGGACTCGCCCGAAACTCCTCGCGGCGGTGGATAACCGTTACTGAGGAAGCGTAACGAGTGATAAACAACCCTTCTTCCAATGCGCTGTCGCCACCGCCGACAATGACTACCTTCTTATCCTTGAAGAACCAGCCGTCGCAGGTAGCGCAATACGATACGCCGCGACCGGTTAACTCCGTTTCGCCGGGGATTTCGAGATGGTTCGGGCTTGCTCCCGTCCCCACGATTAAGGTGTCAGCTAAATACTCGCCATTATCCGACTCCACCCTAAAAGGACGCTTCGACAAGTCTACAACATTCGCTGACGCGAATTCTGTGACTGTTCCAAAGTGTTCCGCTTGTTTCTGGAACAACTCGCCCAATTGTGCGCCGCCGACACCCTCCGGAAAACCGGGGTAATTTTCAATCGTATATGTTAGGGCGGCTTGCCCGCCTAATTGCATACCGGTCAACACAACGGGCTGAAGCTCCGCCCGAGCGGCATATAACGCGGCAGAGTACCCCGTGGGACCCGACCCAAGAATTAACACCTTTACGTGCTTTGCATTTCCATTTGAAGACATACTTTATCTAAAATCCTCACTCTTTTCGACCTATAATCAAGACGCGCTGGTTTTCATTTTCTTTACCAAGCGCTTTTATTGTATCAGTATCAGAAAACCATCTGAGTGTCAAAATAGTTAAGGGAAAACTCACTCCCTCACGCGCTCGATTTTCGCGCCGAGCGCACGCAATTTCCCATCCACGTTCTCGTAACCGCGTTCGATCTGGCTGATATTGCGAATCGTAGACTGTCCCCTCGCGGCAAGCGCGGCGAGCAACAACGCCATGCCCGCGCGGATATCGGGACTTTCGAGATTCTCGCCGTAGAGTTGGTTCGGTCCCTGGATCAGACAACGATACGGGTCGCACAAGATGATCTTCGCTCCCATACCGACCAGCTTGTCGGTAAAGTACATGCGACCGGAGAACATCCAATCGTGGAACATGATCGAACCGGTTGCTTGAGTTGCTACAGTAATAGCGATGCTGATCAAATCTGTAGGAAAGGCGGGCCACACGTTGGTTTTGATTTCGGGGATTGCCCCATCCAAATCAGAGACAATCTGCAATCTGTCGTTATCCAGCATGATCAAGTCGTCACCTTCGATTTGCCAGCCCACACCCATCCGTTCAAAGACATGGGCGATCATCTTCAGATCGGCTACACCAGCATTCTTCACGCGCAGACTTCCATGCGTTACAGCCGCCGCGCCAACGAAACTAATGACTTCGAGATAATCCGGTCCAATTGTATGTTCGCCGCCATGAAGTTGGTGTACGCCTTCAATGTGAAGAGTGTTTGAACCGATCTCTTCGATCTGCGCCCCAAGCATGTTCAAAAACCGACATAATTCCTGAACATGCGGCTCGGATGCGGCGTTATGAATGACCGTTTCCCCTTTTGCGGTCACTGCCGCCATAATTGCATTTTCTGTCGCGGTCACACTGGCTTCATCCATGAGAATACTTGTGCCGCGTAATCCATCAGACTGAAAGGTAAAACCCCGATCGTATTTCACATCTACCCCGAGTGCCCGAAGCGAGAGTATATGAGTATCGAGTCGCCTCCGTCCGATCACATCGCCGCCAGGAGGCGGTAATCTGAATTTGTTGATTCGCGCAGAAAGCGGTCCCGCCACGAGAATAGAGGCGCGGATGCGGCGGCAAAGGTCGGGGTCAAGGTGAGCCGGCTTTAAGTCCCGAGCAACGATGCGCCAAGAAGCGGCATCCAGTTCCTCTACTTGCGCACCTGCGCTTTCGATTAACTTTCTCATCACTTGCACGTCTTGTATTTGAGGAACATTGTGCAAAATGACAGGCTCTTCAGTAAGCAGACAAGCGGCAAGCAGTGGCAATGCGGCGTTCTTATTTCCGGCGGGAGTGACTTCCCCTCGGAGGGGAACGCCGCCTTCGATCACAAATTTTTCCATCTGTTTCTCCTGAAAAGTCGCGGAGATTGTAAGGCAGAATGCACCCTACGGCAAGCACATTACAATCGGCTTACACGCGCGGAGCGCGCGAATTCAAGAGTCTTGTTCGACTATAATTCGATGCATGGATCTATTACTTCTTATTCCGATCCTCCTCGGCTGGGTTGCCGGGCTTTTCGTCAATTACACCGCCGATGTATTGCCGCGCACGCGTCGTTTCACCAGACCGGCGTGCCGCAACTGCGAAAGCGAGCATGTATGGCTGGATTATCTCGCCATGCGAGCCTGTCGTTCATGTGGAATCCTGCGTAGCCCGCGAACGTGGATTGTGCAGATCACTATGATCGCCTCATTCGTCTATTTCTGGCTGTACCCGCCTAAGGCGCTTGGCCTGCCCTTGAGCCTGATCGTGCTTACGTATTTTGCAGTAATCACAATAATCGATCTTGAGCATCGACTCATTCTTTTTTCGACTAGTGTGTTTGGCGCGCTTCTCGGTCTGCTCGTTGGGACTTACATTTATTTTCAGGCAAAGGGGTTATCTGTGGGCACTTCAGTAGGTTCATCACTTCTCGGCGGACTGATTGGTTTCGGCATTATGTATTTGGTGTATCAGCTTGGCACGCTTGTTGCACGTTATCGTGCTAGAAAAATCCAAGTAGACGATGATGAAGAAGCCTTCGGAGGAGGTGATGTGTATCTTGCCGGGGTAATCGGTCTTATGCTTGGCTCGGAATACATCATTCCCGGGTTGACTTACGGGATCTTGCTTGGGGGCTTGGTGAGCCTTGTGCTGTTGGCGACCTCCCTCCTCCAGCGAAGATACACCAGCCAGTCTCTGATGACGTTCATTCCTTACGGTCCATATCTGATCGCTGGAGCCGCTTACATGCTGTTTTTGGGCTAGGTCAAGGCTTTCGGATGAGTTAGTACGAATGTCTTATTGGACTACACAACCTCCGATTTATACTTGTCTCAAGCAGTGCCACACTCGGGTTTCGAACCCTTATTTTTCGAATTATTCTTACAAATATGTAATCGTTACAGGTAATTAACACTGTGAGTTCCGAGGGCCAATGGGTAGTATAATGGTTCCATTGTTCATCAGGTTAACAAACGCACAGCAAGAATGAAGAACCTATTCAAGAATAAGTTTTCATATGAGATTCAACGCAGGGCCGCCAGTTTGCCGCGCAAATCGAAGGCGCAGAGCCTGACGGAATTTGCCATTGCCCTTCCGGTCCTCTTCCTCTTGCTGTCTGGCGTGGTGGAGTTCGGATTTGCGTTGAATTATTATCTATCGTTGCTTGACGCCACGCGCGAGTCAGCGCGTTTCTATAGTAATGGCGATCCGTTCAACTCTGATGGCACGGACAACATGGATTTCTATTCAGCCACTGCCGCGATGGCACGCGCAAATCTGGATCCCCTCGTGGCAAATCCGTCCTACGTCGGACGGCGAATCGAACTGGACTCGGCGTCCGATGATGTTGTCGTAACCGTCTACGCAAAAGATAACAGTGGCGTGGTGATGTACCCGGTGTCGGGTCCCTACCAAATGTATGGGCATGCAACCACAATGTTCACCGCCACGGACATCCAAAACGCTTTTGCAAGCGGATCACCGAATGCAGGCATTCTGGTCGTTGAAGTCCACTACAACTATCATCAAGTCATGAAATTGCCCTGGCTCACTCCGTTCGTACCGGATCCCTTCGTGTTGACGGCATACACCATGATGCCACTGTCTGCGGCAGAACCCGTTGAGACTGGACCATGAAATTAACATTTAGAACACTTGGGAAAGCAGAACGCGGACAGGCGATTCTGATTATCGCTCTTGCGATGGTGGGATTGGTCGCCTTCGTCGGCATGATGACCGATGGCGGTATATTGTTCATTGAATATGGCAAATTGAAGCGTGGAATCGACGCGGCTGCCATTGCATCCGCCCAACAATTCCGTGAAGGCTTCACCGGGGCCGACCTTGCGACCGCGGCACAGAACTTCCTGATCCTCAATGAAGCAGAAGCAGATAACATCAATGTCTATCGCTGTAAGGAGGATCCCTCAGCCAGTGACGGCACGATCCACGATGCAGACCTGTGCACGACACCTCTACGCAAACTTGTGCGTGTTGAAGCCGAGCGATGGGTGAACTTCGGCTTCTTGAGAGTAATAGGCCTCGACGGAATGACCATTCGCGCTGACTCCGTCGGTGAAGCCGCATCCATTGACCTCGTGCTGGTCATAGACACTTCAGCATCCATGTCTTATGAGACCGGCGGCAATCCCAATTCTCCAGACAGCGCTTTGGATGATCCCTCGGTATGTAATTATTCGGTATCTGATCCGTGCCAGCCGCTCGATGAAGTAAAGACTGTGGCAGACGATTTCATAGATACCATGTTCTTTCCGTATGACCGCGTCTCTGTTGTAGCCTTCACGGGACAAACAGCAGGTGGCACCCGCGACCATGTAACGGTATTAGAACTTTCAGATAACGAGACTGATGTCCGAAACGCCATTGACAGTTTGAAAGTGTTCGAGCCTCCGGCGTGCAATTGGGGTTCTCCAGCCAGTCCTGCGGCTGGCCCTTGCATCAACTACGATGCTGGCGGAACTTTTCTCGGCTTGGATTGCCCCCTCTATCGTAATGGAGCAGACCTTATGCCGGGAACGGGCGATGAAGTAAATGATCCATCGTCCTGCAACTCTTCGAATATCGGAGGAGCTGTCTACCGAGCCGCGTCGGAATTCACTCGGGATCCCGTCCGCTCAGATGCATTTTGGGTAATCATCATGCTTGCAGGTGGTCCTGCCAACGCTACAGACGCTGACGCGCCATCCTTCCTGTATGGATACTGCCCAAACACGACATGGAACCACCCCACCAACCCGTTCTGCCGCGACGCCGATAATGGTACAAGACACAGCGATGGTGATGCTGAGTACGACGCGGACGATTACGCGCGTGACATGGGTGACTTTGTGGCTGACCCAGTCAATGGGCAGGGCGTCACCATATTCACGATCGGTCTGGGCAACCTTATTCGAAGTGCTCCAAAAGGCGACCCAGATTCAGCCGAGGTTCTACTTGAATACATTGCGGAGCTTGCCGGTGATACTGCGGAAGGCACGGCAAATCACGGCTTTTACAGTTATGCGCCTACCACCAGCGAACTCGATGATATCTTCGCAAGCATCGCGGACAACATCTTCACAAGGATCGCGAAATAATGCCAATTGGCGAACGATGCCTTTTTCTGAATGCGATAAAATAAGGTAAGCACTATGAACATTTTCCGACGCAGATTCATTGGTTTATCTCACAAGCCGAAGGCGCAAGCCATCGTCGAATTCGCGCTGGTCCTGCCCGTATTGTTGCTGGTATTGATCGGGATCATCGAAGTTTCGCGCCTGCTGTTCGCGTGGATCGTGATCGAAAACTCCACTCGCTTTGGGATTCGATATGCCACCACCGGAAATTACGACAACGCCTACTGTCTCTCCCTTTTCGGCGCGGATTGCGCTACGGACGACGAGGTAGATAGCGCCCGCATTCCATCGATCAAAGACGAAACCGAGAGTATTGTAATTGGCTTCTTCCTTAGAAATCTCCGGAATGAAACGGTCGCAAATTCGGAAGACCGCTTTTTCAACGTGACCGTCTGCTCTGGTGAAGACGGACGTGTCTTTACACCGCCGGTCAATACCGAGCCGATTTACGCAAGCTGCTTGCTCGGAGGAGTATCAAGCGAACATCCCGGATCTCCTGGACAGCGCGTTGCTGTCGCGGCCGATTACAACTTCACCTTCATCGTGCTTCCTGTGTTCGGCATTGAGCCATCCATGATCCATCTTGCTTCCTATCGCGAGGGAATAGTGGAAAACTTCCGCGCGACGCGCGCCATCAACACGCCTCTTGCGCTGAACATTCCTACCGTTCCGACGAACACGCCCCTACCATCGGACACACCTACGATCACGATGACGCCGACGGCTACATTTACCTCAACACCAACCTCCTCCCTCACGCCAACGCCGGTTCCGGACTGTAGCGATCTGTACTTCAGCGGCGCTACCCTGCAATACTTCAGCCAAAACGATGCGCGGTTCACTGTAACCGTCAATAACAACGGCCCGACCACCTTCACGCTAAACCGAGGCGTCGTATATTGGGTCCGGCATCCGGGGAACAACCATCGAACCGACTATGTTTCATTCAATGGAGTTCAATTCTGGAACGGCGGTGCCAGCGAGGATCTAGAATCTCCGACCGATTCCGCCGACACCGTCGGGGATCCCGGCCTGACAGGCAACTTCTCCAGCGTCGGTCCGAATTCGTCGGCGACCCTCGTCGCCGTTTATAGAGAAGTCCCGTCGAATTTAGCTTCGCTGTGGTATCTCAGTGATTTCACCGGGACCACCTTATACTTCACACAAGGCGGTTGCAGTCTGACATACAACGGCGGCCCCACACCCACGTCTACCTTCACACCGACGATCACGCGCACGCCGACAATTACGTTAACGCCAAGCCGAACCTCAACTCCCACGATCACACGCACGCCGACACGCACGTTCACGCCGTCGCGCACCTTTACGCCATCGCGCACCTTCACGCCGTCGCGCACGCCGACACGCACACCGACCGTGCCGACCCTCACACCGTCGCGCACACCGACACGCACACCGACCGTGCCGACATCGACCTTCACGCCGTCGCGCACACCGACACGCACACCGACACGCACACCGACACCTACGGGTTGCTTCGACTGCTAACGTGACTGAACAAAACTAATAAAAATCAAGCCGCTGGTTGTTTTCAACCAGCGGCTTGATTTACGATATAATCCTGCCACCTAACGGAAGGAGGCTCACAGACTCAATCTTCGGGAAAGATAGCGCATGACCCCGCGACGCGGGGTGACGAGGACAAGGGTTCTTCATCGCGAGATGGAGCTAATCTATTCGCTGGTTTCAATATGGGCTTTGCCCCACTCAACCATCGAATTGAAAAAATCGACAGTTCAGCGGAAGCCCTTTGGGTGCGCCATCACCCATTCTCTCTTTCCCTCCAAAAAAACCTTGCAACAACACCGCGTGGGCAATCGTGCGGGCAGAACTGCAAAGAGTGGCAATAATCTCAGTATCACGTTTTCCAGTGTCACGTGACACATGAAACTTGATACCTGACATCTTAATCTCGGAGGATCCCCCATGTGTGGAATCGTCGGATACATCGGGCCGCGTGACGCGACGCCGATAATCCTCAACGGCTTGAAAAGACTCGAATACCGCGGCTATGATTCGGCTGGCGTGGCTGTCTTGAACGGCGACCAGCTCGAAGTCCGAAAAGACGCGGGCAAGTTATCCCAATTAATTGATCTTGTCGAAAAATCGCCCGTTACGGGAGCGCCGGGGGTGGGGCATACACGCTGGGCAACCCATGGCGCGCCGAACGCCCGCAATGCACATCCGCATCTCGGGCAGACCAAGCGTGTCGTGATCGTGCAGAACGGGATCGTCGAAAATTTCCTCGAGCTGAAAGACGAACTGACCGCCGAAGGCGTGGAATTTCAATCAGAGACCGATACCGAAACGATCGTGCATCTCGTCGAGCATTACCTCGCGACGGGAATTGGTTTGGTGGAAGCCGCGCGTAACACCTTCAATCAAATTCATGGAGCGAACGTGGTTGTGTTAATGTCTGCCGACGAACCCGACAAGATCGTGACCGCGCGCATCGGCAATGCAGGCGGCGTGGTGATCGGCATGGGCGAGGATGAAAATTTCATCGCCAGTGACGCGCCTGCCATCATGGACCACACGCGCAACGTAGTCTTTTTGGAATCGCGGCAGATGGCAGTGGTGACGCGTGAGGCTGTAACCATCGAAACACTCGATGGCGCAAAAGTGAAGCCGCAAGTTCACACCGTTTCGTGGGATCCGGTTGCGGCAGAGAAAGGCGAATACCGTCACTTTATGCAAAAGGAAATCCACGAGCAGGCACGCGCGCTGACCGACACCCTCGCAGGGCGCGTGGACTTCGCCAACGGAAAAATCCGCCTGCCCGATTTGAAACTGACCGATGAACTTGCAAAAAGAATCGAAAAGATTTACATCACCGCCTGCGGAACGGCCGCGTACGCGGGCATGGTCGGAAAATATCTCATTGAAAAAATCGCCCGCGTTCCCGTGGAGGTGGTCATCGGCTCAGAATTTCGTTATAGCGACCCGATCCTTAACGACAAAACCGTTGTGCTGGCCATTTCGCAATCGGGCGAAACGGCGGATACCCTTGCCGCAATGGAAGAGGGACGCCGCAAGGGCGCGGTCATTTGGAGCATCGTCAACGCCATCGGCTCACAAGCCATGCGCGTCTCGGACGGGTTCATCTCGATGCAAACCGGACCTGAAATCGGTGTCGCCTCGACCAAAGCGTTCACCGCCCCGCTTGTTGACCAGTACATGCTGGCGATCCTGCTCGCGGATTTGCGCGGAGCGATCAGCGAAGAGCAACGAAATCAACTGGTCTCAGATTTGAGGCTCGTCCCCGATCTGGTTGGGCGAACACTCGAACGCGAAGACGAAGTCGAAAGGGTCGCTCACAAACTGAAAGATATTCGCGATTGTTTGTATCTCGGTCGCGGCATCAACATGCCGATCGCGTACGAAGGCGCGCTGAAGTTGAAGGAGATCTCCTACATCCACGCGGAGGGTTATCCTGCGGGCGAGATGAAACACGGTCCCATTGCGTTGATCGACGAACACATGCCCGTGCTGTGCCTCGCGCCGCAAGACCCGTGGCACGAAAAAATGATCTCGCAAATTCAACAGGCAAAAGCCCGCGGCGGGACGGTGGTCGCGATCGCGACCGATGGTGACGACTTGATTCACGGAATGGCGGATCAAATCCTTTGGGTACCTGAAGCGCCGTGGATGCTTTCTCCCGTCGTGACCGTGATCCCTCTGCAATTGCTGGCATATCACATCGCCGCCCTGCGCGGCTTGGACGTAGACCAGCCGCGAAACCTGGCGAAAAGCGTGACGGTTGAATAACTACAAAAGAAAAGCCGCGCATTCGCCCTGCGCGGCTTTTTCATTGACCGGACTGTGTTACTCGCTGGGGATCATCACCCACAACAACAGGTAGAGCAGAATCCCGGGCACGCCGCCGGGGATGAAGGCGATCAGCGTCCCCAATCGAAACCAGAACGCGCTGATCCCGAAGAATTCCGCCAACCCACCGCAAACGCCTGCCAGCATCCTGTTACTCTGTGAACGCCGCAAAGCTCTTTTCTGTGATGTCATCATGTTCATCTCCTTTTGTATATTATCTACGCAAGGTATAATCAAAAGTAGCAAGCCACACTACCCACGAGGTACAAAGCAACCATGAGAGCATGACTTACTCCAGCCGTCCGCGACCCAAAGCGATACATGCCGTTTCCGATGCGATTCACATTCCCTACTGGCTCGACGACCCAGCCAAACCCAACGCTGAACACTCTCTAACTCAGAACATCTCCACTGACCTGCTGGTTGTTGGCGCAGGATTTGCAGGTTTATGGACTGCGCTCCTCGCAAAAGAGGAGAACCCCTCTCGGGATGTTGTCATACTTGAGGCGGGCGAGGTCGCCATTGGCGCCAGCGGACGCAACGGCGGCTTCCTGGACGCATCCATCACGCACGGCTTCGTCAACGGACATGCCCGCTGGCCCCATGAATATGCAAGACTGCACGAACTTGGGCTGGAAAATCTTGCCGAGATCGAGGCTACCCTCACTCGCCTCGACATCGAATGTGACTATCAACGCACGGGCGAAATTGACCTCGCCACCGAACCCTACCTGTTCGACGACTTCTCTGAAATCATCGAACAGGCAAGACCATACAATATCGAGTTCCAATTTCTGGATCGGGAGGAACTTCAGGGAGTATTCAAATCCCCCTTCTTTATCGGGGGACTCAAGCGCTTCGATTCATCCATCGTCAACCCGGCGCAACTCGCCTGGGGACTCCGTAGAGCCTGTGTGAATCTCGGAGCGAGGTTGTATGAAAACACACTTGTAACAAAACTTGTCGAAGAGACAAACGCAGTGGTGGCACACACTCCACATGGGCACGTGCGCGCTAATAAGGTTGCGCTTGCCACAAACGCCTTTCCACCTTTGCTCAAACAGATCAAGCAGTATGTCGTCCCCGTATATGATTACGCGTTGATGACAGAACCGCTCACCGAATCCCAACGCGATTCGATCGGCTGGCGTGGGCGCGAAGGACTCAGCGACGGCAACAATCTGTTTCATTACTTTCGTACGACGGTAGATGGACGGATCTTGTGGGGCGGGTACGATGCGATCTACCACTGGAATAACGGATTCGGACCCCATCTCGAAAACCGACCTGCCTCATTTGCCCTTTTGGCAGAGCACTTCTTTCAAGCGTTTCCTCAACTCGAAGGGCTTCGCTTCACCCACGCGTGGGGCGGAGCCATTGACACGTGCTCACGTTTCAGTCCGTTTTGGGGAACCGCGCATCACGGGCGAACGGCTTACACGGTGGGATACACCGGTCTTGGCGTCGGCGCGACGCGCTTCGGAGCGAGGGTCATGCTCGACTTACTAGATGATAAGAAGACCGAACGCACCGAACTCGAAATGGTACGCACAAAGCCGCTTCCGTTTCCGCCGGAACCATTCCGTTCCATCGGCATCAACCTCTCGCGCTGGTCACTCGCGCAAGCAGATAAAAATCACGGAAAAGAAAATCTCTGGCTCAAGATGATGGATTGGGCAGGCCTCGGTTTCGACAGTTAGCTACCCGCCTACGGCAAATACGCAATTCAAACTTCCATCTCGACCTATTTTGTTCAACTGCTGAGCAGATTGCCCCATCAATTCCCTCAAGAGCGATTCGTCCATCCTGCATAACTCAGGATATTTCCCGATGATCGCCGCATAAGGGCAATGGCTGAAGATCACGCGCGGACCGCCTGCTCCTGCCTCCCAGCGCGCATGGTACTTCATTTGGTTCAATTTCTCGACAATATGATTCAATCGCTTTGCAAGAGGATGATTACGAAAATCGGACTCACCAGCCAGACGCTTCGCTAACGCCTCCATTCGGACGTTGTTGCCTGCCTCAGCCAAAACGGCTTCGCTCAGCACTGACAGGTTGTCGCCCAACGCCGCGCGTGGAATGGAATACACATTTTGGGGTCGTCCTCGCCCGTCACGCTTGCGCGCCGAAGCCGATTCAACCCTCCCGTCCGAAAGAAGGACGCGCAGGTGATGCCTCACCGTCGCCGCCGACATTTTCAGCCCACGCGAAATCTCCCGCGCAGAAGCCATCCGATTCTTGGTCACGTACGCAAGAACTTTTTGCCGGGCAGTTGTCACAGTCATACAGTGATTATACTCACTTTCGAATTTATGGAAAAATATCTTTATGAAAATAAGTTGACGGCGCGCTATGAGTGCTATAATCTGACCCGCGGTGAAGAATTTCAAAAGAGTATTCTCGAAGGAAATCGATGGAATTTCAAAATTACATCAACGGCAAGTGGGTCAAGGGCAAAAGCACATTCCAGACAATTAATCCAGCCAACGAAGAGCTTGTGGCAGAGATCTCACTAGCGGAGATTTCCGATGTAGATGCGGCAGTGGATGCCGCGAAAAACGCCTTCAATTCATGGCGGCTCATCCCGGCCCCATTGCGCGGCGAGATGCTCTTTAAAGTTGGCGACATCCTCAAACGGAAGAAAGAGGAACTTTCACAACTACTTACGCGCGACATGGGCAAGGTGATCGCCGAAGCGCGCGGCGATGTGCAGGAAGCCATTGACATGGCGTACTTCATGGGCGGTGAGGGACGACGTCTTCTCGGCTACACCGCGCCCGTTGAAATGCAAAACAAGTTTGGAATGGCGGTTCGCGACCCGGCGGGAATCGTCGGGCTCATCACCCCATGGAATTTCCCCATCGCCGTTCCATCGTGGAAAATCTTCCCGGCGCTCGTCGCTGGCAACACGATTATTTGGAAGCCATCACCCGAAACCCCAGCCATTTCCGCCGCGTTCGTGAAAGTGTTCGAGGAAGCAGGGATTCCACCCGGGGTATTTAACCTGCTCATGGCTCCCGGCGCTGACGTCGCAAAGGCTCTGGTCAACCATCCTGATGTGCGCGTGCTTTCATTCACCGGCTCGACTACAACGGGCCGCGCCATCGCCGAAGCTGCAGGGAAACTCAACAAAAAACTGTCGCTCGAAATGGGCGGCAAGAACGCCATCATCGTGATGGACGATGCGAATCTCGAATTGGTTGTGGATGCGAGCCTATGGGCGGCATACGGGACGTCGGGTCAACGTTGTACCGCCGCGAGCCGCCTGATCGTCCAAAAAGGAATCGCCGGCAAACTCAAAGACGCGCTGGCTGAGCGCGCAAAGAAACTTAAACTTGGCGATGGGCTTGATCCAAGAGTAGAGGTCGGTCCCGTCATCAACAAAGTCGCGCTGGATCGAATCCATAATTACGTACAAATCGGGCAAAAGGAAGGCGCGCGCGCATTGGTCGGTGCGTCGGTGGCGGATGTCAGTGGAAAAGGCTTTTTCTACACTCCGACGCTTTTTGACGGAGTCAAAGCCGGGTCAACATTGGAAGCGGAGGAGATTTTCGGTCCGGTGCTTTCGGTAATCGAAGTTGACTCGCTCGATGAGGCGATTGAAATCAACAATCGCTCGAAGTACGGACTCTCCACTTCCATATTCACGCAGGATGTGAACCGCGCGTTCACTGCGATGCGAGATATTTTCACGGGCTTGGTCTACATCAATCATGGCACCACTGGTGCAGAGATCCAATTCCCGTTCGGCGGGGTGCGCGGCACGGGCAACGGTCACCGTGAAGCAGGTCAAGCTGCGCTCGAAGTGTTCACCGAATGGAAATCCATTTACGTGGACTATTCGGGCAAACTCCAGCGCGCGCAGATTGATAATCGAGAGGAATAGAGATTAGAGACTGGAGATTAGTCTCTGGTCTCCAGCCTCCGATCACCATGAACGACTCAAATCTTTATTGGGAAGCAACATTTGCAATCGCTCTCGCCCTCAAGCGCAAGTTTCCCGATGTAAATATTGAAGACGTGACGTTGAAGCAAATCTACGATTGGACACTTGCTTTGCCCGAATTCGACGACGACCCGTCGCTTGCCAACGACGACATTTTGTACGCCATTTATCAAGATTGGTTCGAGGAGCACATCCATGGACAATGAGAAACTGAGTTTGCCACAATACGATATACCCGAAGACCTGCAACACGCAATCGCGGTCACCACGCTCGACCGTCTCTACAACTGGGGACGACGCTCGTCGGTGTGGCCCCTCATGTTTGGTCTCGCTTGTTGCGCCATCGAAATGATCGCGGCGCAGACCGCCCGTTATGATATGGCGCGTTTCGGCATGGAAGTCATGCGCCCAACGCCGCGGCAGGCTGACTTATTGCTTGTCTCGGGAACAGTCACCAAGAAAATGGTCCCGGCGATTGTCCGCCTTTACAACCAAATGCCCGAACCCAAATATGTGGTAGCGATGGGCGCGTGCGCATCCGGCGGCGGGCCCTTCAAAGAGGGATATAACGTCGTTGCAGGAATTGATAAATTCCTGCCCGTTGACGTATATATTCCCGGTTGTCCTCCGACCCCGCAAGCGCTGATCGCCGGCTTGATCAAATTGCAGGAAAAAATTGATAAACAGTCTCTCAAGAAAGCCTCGTGGTACAAGCGCAAGACAAGGGATCCAAATTACATTCCGGTTCCAATCCTCGGACCCGACTTAATTGACCCTCGCCGCAATGCGGAGATCAGAACCGCTGCGGCAGCAAAGGAGGGATGAGATGACCGCACCCGCCCCCGCTTCAACCCAGACAGTTGACCTTGTTGCCCGATTCCCCGGCGTTGTCACTACGGACGCGCGTCCCGGATATTCCGGCTTCATCGTCGAAAAGGACGCCTTGATTGAGGTCGCGACCGCAGTCCGCGACGAATTCGGCTTCGACCTGATGACCGCCGTCACCGGGGTGGATTACGCGCCGGACAAAATGGAAGTGGTCTATCACGCCTATCGAACCACCGGCGGACCCGGACTTGTATTTAAAGTTCAGGTTCCGCGCGTTGACCCGGTTGAAGTTCCTTCGCTTATCAATTTATGGCCCGGCGTAGATTTGCAGGAACGCGAGGCTTGGGATCTACTCGGTATCAGGTTCACCGGTCACCCTGATCTGCGTCGCATTCTCATGTGGGAAGGGTTTGAAGGCCATCCACTCCGCAAAGATTGGAAGGAGGGTTTCTATGAGGAGGACACAAAGCCCTTCAAAAGCCGCTGGCCCGACGGGCAGTTCTACATGGCGGAGGATAAGAATCCATTCAAAGATAATTTGACTTTCCCGCAGAACTTCGACCCTGAAAAATGGATTCCCGAAGGCGACGCACTGCTCTACGGCGCGTTGGCGCGTTACACCGTGAAGAACGAAGGCGATATCAGCACGGACCGGATCGTCATCAACATGGGACCGCACCACCCTTCCACGCACGGCGTCTTCCGCGCGGTGATGACCCTCGATGGCGAGACCATCGTCGGTTTGAAACCAGTACTAGGCTACCTGCACCGCAATCATGACAAGATCGGCGAGCGCAACACCTATTTACACAACATGCCGTTCACCGACCGACTCGATTACTTCAATTCGATGACGAACAACTTCGGCTACGCGCTTGCCGTGGAGAAGTTGATGAAGATTCCGGTGGCGGAACGCGCCGAGTACATCCGTGTGATCGTTTCAGAACTCACCCGCATCCAAAATCACTTTATCTTCATCGGTACCCTGCTAAACGATCTTGGCGCAATGTACACGCCGTCGCTCTACGCGTTCGAGGAACGCGAACTGGTCCTCGATGTGTTCGAAGCCATCTCCGGCGCGCGCATGATGTGCAACTACTTCCGCTTTGGCGGCGTGGTGCGCGATATTCCCGACGATGTGATGCAAAAGATCAAGGATCTGGTCTATGAGCGCATCCCGCCCAAGACCGACGAACTGGACCGCATGTTGACCGAGAACGAAGTGCTGGTTTCGCGCATGAAAGGCGTCCGCATGATCAATGCCGAGGATGCCATTGCCTACTCCGTGACGGGCCCCGTGCTCCGCGCCGCCGGCGTGCCCTATGACATTCGCCGCGCCGACCCGTACGGAATCTACGACCGCTTCGACTTCGATGTGGCAGTCCGTTACAACGGCGACCTGATGGACAACTACCTCATCCGCATTGACGAGATAAGGCAATCTCTGCGGATTTTAGACCAAGCCATCAAGCAAATCCCCGAGGGACCGATCAACTCGCAGAAACCGCAGTATCAGGTGCGTGTCCCGGCAGGCGAAGCGTACGGGCGGGTGGAATCACCGAAGGGCGAACTCGGCTTCTACGTTGTCTCCAACGGCAAGCCGAATCCATGGCGCTATCATGTCCGGCCTGCGTCGTTCGTCAACGTCACCTCGCTCGAAAAGATTTCGGTTGGAAACAAGATCGCGGACTTTGTCGTCCTGCTCGCCATGTTCGACATGGTGATGGGCGAGTGCGACCGCTGAGAGGAGATGCACATGTATGGAAAAGGAATACTCAAAGGTCTCAGCGTCACATGGAAACGATTCTGGGATACATACCTCGAAGATATTTCGTGGCTGGTGCGCGGCAAGAAACGCTACTACACTGAAGAGGGTGTGAAGCACCGCGCGAGCAAAGACCAAAAGGGAATCTTCACGGTTCAATATCCGGAAGAAAGGCTGATCCTGCCGGAAGAGGCGCGTTACCTGCCCTTCCTTGTGTACAACGAATTGCCGGATGGCAAACGGGAAATTCTCTGCACCTCGTGCGGCATCTGTGCGAAGGTGTGTCCGCCACAATGTATCTGGATCGTGCGCTCGAATGACCCCGAAACGGGTCGGCCCATCCCCGTACCAACTGAGTTCTACATAGACGCCGACATCTGCATGAACTGCGGCTATTGCGCTGAGTATTGTCCGTTCGATGCCATCAAAATGGATCACGACTTCGAAATAGCATCCTACAGCCGCAATGTGTACAACATGGAGTTGTTGCTCAAGTCCTCTGAATACTACAAGAGTATTCGCCCGCTGAATTACGCCCGCGAAGAAGCAGCACGTAAAGCAGAAGCGGAAACCAAGAAGGCAAAAGAAGCCGCGCGAGCCGCGGCGGCACAGGCACAAAAGCCCGCAGAACCGCCGACAACGTCTTCGGAGTAAGCAAAACGCAAAACAAGCAGGCAACACGCGTTCACGCAAATTTCATGCCTGTATCTTAAAGGAAATCGAATGTCAGAAATCTCTAAGGATTCCATCCTGAAGGCTCTCAGCACCGTACAGGAACCCGACCTCGGGCAAGACCTTGTCACGCTCAACATGATACGCAACCTTGAAGTCGAAGGAGGGGACGTATCATTCACGGTCATGCTCACCACGCCGGCCTGCCCATTCCGTGCGAAACTTGAACGGGATTCAAAAGAAGCCGTGATGAAGGTTGACGGAGTGAAGTCGGTCACGGTGAAAATGGATTCGGATGTACCCAACGACGGCAGGATGCGCGGCTTGGTCAAGACACCGATTCGCAACGCCATTGCGGTTGGTTCAGGCAAGGGAGGTGTGGGCAAATCCACAGTGGCGGTGAACATCGCGGTGGCGCTTGCGCAAAGCGGCGCGCGCGTCGGTCTCATGGATGCGGATATTTATGGACCCAACACCCCCACCATGCTCGGCGTGGAAAAACTCCCGCCGCCGCAGGGACAGCGCCTCATCCCTGCCGAAGTATACGGCTTGAAGATGATCTCGATGGGATTGCTCGTCAAGCCGGGCCAACCCCTTATCTGGCGCGGACCGATGCTCAACTCTGCAATCCGTCAGTTCCTAGGCGATGTGGAATGGGGTGAGCTAGACTACCTGATCATTGACCTGCCGCCGGGCACGGGAGACGCCTCATTGTCGTTGGCACAGGCATTGCCCTTGAGTGGCGCGGTGATCGTCACGCTCCCGCAACTTGTTTCCCTCGAAGATGCCGGCCGCGGACTTAACATGTTCAAAACGCTCGAAGTCCCTATTCTTGGAATTATCGAGAACATGTCATATCTTGAACTACCCGATGGCACACATATGGACCTATTCGGCACCGGAGGCGGTGAACACCTAGCGCAAGCCACAGACACACCTTTCCTTGGGAAGGTACCGATCGATCAAAACGTCCGCATCGGCGGTGACACCGGCAAACCCATCGTTGTGTCGCATCCCGACTCCCCGGTAGCAATCGCAATGCGCGAGATTGCCGAGGGCTTGGCGGCAAAAGTCAGCGTGGCGGCACTGAGCGGAAAAAACGCGATCCCGATTAGCATCGAGGAATAGAGCAAAAGACCCTGCCGAACTGGCAGGGTCTTTTTTATGAACGTAAATAGAATCGAGTCTACGGTTCGGGCGTCGGTGGCTCCGGAGTAGGCGGCTCGGGTGTCGGTGGTTGAGGTGTAGGCGGTTCAGGCGTCGCTGTCGGTGGAGGCACAGGAGTATCGGTAGGTGGCACAGGTGACACCGGCGTCGAAGTGATTGTTACGACAACAATGGCGGTATTCGTCGGTGGGGGCCTTGTGGCGGTTGCACTGGGAAAACCAACGCCGCCTTCTGATTGAGTCCGCGTGGGAAAAAGCGAGAATAGCGTTCTCGTGGGAGTTGGAGAGTGGGTGCTAGTCGGCGAAAGTGTTGCCGTGGGCCCTGTGATTAGGATAGCCGCGACAAAGGTTTCGGTGGAAGTAGGGGCGGGCGTGAGTATCAGAACTAGCGGATTTACTACTGTGGCAAAGAGATTGGCAAATGCCTGTTGCGTCAGAACACGATCAACTGGTGTGGATGTAGGAGTAGACCGCGGCGACACAACGAGATCGTCACGGGAATCATCAACTCGCAAAGAAAATAGGAACGGAATCCCAAACGCAAGCAGACAGACGGTGATCACAATAAAAGGAATGATCAAACTTTGATTCTTCTTCTTGTCCATCGCCGGGCTTCTCCAATGTCAGCCCAAAGTTCCTGAAATTATCCCATGAATCGCAAAACCCTGTACCCTGCCGACTTCCGCCGCGCGGAATATGACCCTCGCCAGCCGCCCTTACCCGTCTGTAATTGAATTGCTCCTGCTCTAAAAGACGAGCACCAAGCAGATTTGATACAACGATTAATCATCGAGCGCCGACCTTGACCCAGTCGGCGCTCGATGATTCGACATACCCCCGACCCGCTAGGGGCGTATCAACTGACCCGCATAGATACGATTCGCATTGGCGATGCCGTTCCTCCATTGCAGGTAATTGACCGTCACGCCATAGTACATCGCGATGCCTCCCAGAGTATCACCGCGGCAGACAACGTAGTAGCTCCCGTACGAATCATAGCCGGGTCCGCAATAGGCGCCTCCGGAATCATACCCGCCGGGGATGTTGATCGCCTGCCCCGGATAAATATATTTCGTGTACGACGTCCACGGGTTCGCCGCATAGAGCGAAGAGAGCGAAACACCGCACTTGCGCGCAATTTTTGCGAGCCAATCACCTTTCTGGACGTAGTACACGCTTGGGCACGATGACGAGGCTTCAGCGCGAGTGACTGTCGCAAAGGACGCAACCAACACAACAAATATCAAACTGAACTGAATGAGCCGTTTTCCGTTCATGGTTCTGCCTCCTGCTATAAAATCGAACCGTCAATAAATGAAACACCAATGTATGGGTTTCGATGTCGAATTTCTTTCGTTACCCTCGACGTTACACCCACGCCGACCATCAGCACGGATGCTTAGCCGCGTAGCTCCCGCCACAACTCGGCGCGACGTTTCTGCCCCGATGAGTCCAACGGCGCGCCCGCTTCAAGTTTTGCCAATAGTTCGGCAGGCGGATAGGTCGAAATGTCGTTGCGAATGTACTCCTCCAGCAAATGGAAGGCGCCTCGATTACCGGTTGCATAACGGGTGTAGCGTGCCTCTTGCGCGGCAACTTCCGGGCGCAGGATGTAATTCAAAAAGGCATGCGCAAGTTCGCCGTCCGGCGCGGACGCGGCGATTGCCCAATCATCCTCCCAAATCTGAGAGCCTTCAGCGGGTATCACATATCGAACTGGCACACCTTGCGCCGCCAAAGCTGCCGCATCTCCGTTCCAACCCAGCGAAAGACACGCCTCGCCGGAGGTGATCAACCGTTTGTAATTCGTCTCAAACGCGAGCAAGTGAGGTTTGAGCCTGAGCAAGTCGCCGCGGGCATGCATCAATCCCTCCTCTGAAGCATCATTGTAAGATCGCCCTCGCATCTTCAACGCCGCACCGATTACCTCGCCCGGTGAATCAAGTACGGTAACTCGTCCGCTCATTTTTTCAGCAGATCTCCAAAAATCAGCCCACGAAGTCAATTCCCCATAGATCATATCGGTGCGATACATGAAGCCGGTTGTACCCCAATCCTTGACAATACTCACGCGACTGTGCGGATCGTGTGCCCGTTCGGCTCGAAACCGCTCATCGAGATATTCCTCATTAGGAAGCCTGCTGTGATCCAATTCGGCGAGGTGCCCCGCCGCGCCTAGCTCGCGGACAGCATAATCCGGCGGCACCAACACGTCGGGTGGATTTTCCCCTCTCATCATCCGCTCTATAAGCTCCGCAGCGCTGGGTACGATATCGAGGTTGACCTTTGCGCGAAACTCCACCTCAAAACCCTCGATGGTCTTCGGGTTGATGTAATCAGGCCAGGTGAGAAGACTTAGTTGTCGAGCCATTCAATCAACTCGCCGCACACGCTCGGCAATCAGGACAAGTGCGAGCGTGCCGACCATCATCAACACAGCCAGCGCAATCATGATGGGAAGCCGGCTGGCAAACCGTAATTGACCGTAAAGATACACCGGGAAGGTCGGCTGTGTTCCGGCAAGAAACAGCGCCAGCGCAAACTCATCGAAGGAAACGGTGAATGCCGTGAGCCACGCCGAGACCATTGCAGGCGCAATCATCGGAAGCACAATTCGCCGAAGCGTGGTGGGGTAGTCAGCGCCAAGATCCATAGCCGCCTCTTCTACGTTCGCCTCGAAGCCCGCGAGCCGCGAACCGACGATGAGCAAAACATAGGGCAGTGCAACGACTGTATGCGCTACTCCAACGGTCAACAAGGAACGGTCAACATTAAGGACCGAAAACAGCAACAACAACGCAACAGCCAAAACGATATAGGGAACAATCAGCGGCAAGACCGCCATCGCAACGAGCAATCCTTTAGCGCGGAATTGGTAGCGCAGCATCAACACGCCGACCATCGTGCCCAACAAGGTTGCCGCGCTGCTACTCCCGAGCGCGACCATTAGGCTGTTGCGCGCTGAACGCAAGAGAGCGTCTGAATCGAAGAGCTGCTCGTACCACCGAAACGTGAGGCCTTGAAGCGGAAAAGAAAGAAAGGTGCTCGAATTTAAGGAGAACAAGAACAGTATGAGAATGGGTAAATACAAAAGACCAATCAACCCAAAAAAGTATGCTCTTAAGGGAAAGGAATTACGAAATGCGGTCATTCGAGCAAATCCCTCATATTGATTAGGCGGGTGGCGAACGCGACCAATACCAGCGTCGCGGCAAGCATCACCATAGACATTGCCGACCCGAAGGGCCAATTGGCTGCCTTTGTGAAAAAGTCCTGGATGATATTGCCATACAGCGATCCTCGGCTTCCACCGACGAGCAAAGGCGTGACATACTCTCCGACCGTTGGGATGAAAACCATGAAGAACGCGGCAAAGACGCCGGGGAGACTGAGAGGCAGTGTGACTCGAAGGAATTGATGAAAAGGACGCGCGCCGAGATCGGCAGCGGCTTCGAACAATGATGTATCAATTCGTTGGAGCGCGGCAAGGATCGGTAGCGTCGCAAATGGAATCCAAACGTAAATCAGGGTAAGAACGACCGCGCTCCGATTGTAGAGCAAAAAAGTGAGCGGTTCGTTTATCAGGTTGAGATACGAGAGAAAGGAGTTGATGACTCCCTCTGTTCCGAGCATGATCTTCCAAGCCATCACGCGCAAGAGATAACTCGTCCAAAATGGGACGAGAAGCAACACAAGATAGAACGCGGCACGTTGCCGCCCATAGAATGCAAGAAAATATGCAATGGGATAGGAGAGAATTACTGCGCTGAGGGCTATTATCAATGCTGTGAGCCCTGAAACCCCCAATAAACGCCAGTAGCTTGAAGTAGATGCCAGCTTTGAATATTGATCCAGGCTTGGTTGCCATCCACCGAAAAAATCTCCGCGCATATCCGGGCGGAAACTGTAGGCGAACATCAACGCCAGTGGAATCAGAAAGAACGCCCCAAGCCAAACAAGCGGCGGGATATACAGAAACCAAAATGTAGTGCGGCGATCCATAATTAAGAATCCCCTCTCCCAAACGGGAGAGGGGCTAAAGGCAAGAAAAACTATGGAGCGGCTTTCACTTCAGCCCACATAGCGGTCCATGCGTCGCGCTGTTCGGCGGTGAGGTTTGGAGTAAAGTTGGTCGTCTCGAGAACGGACGGATCGTCAATGGAAAATGCTTCCTTTAATGCTTCATCAGTGATTCCGCTCATCACATCTTGATTCGAGTGGCCATAGTAGAAAAGATTGACGACGTTATTGCCGGTTGCTTCGGCAAGTTTTGCATCGAGGAACTTCAACGCAAGGTCGAGATTCTCTGTCCCTTTGCGAATTCCGTACACACCGACCCACGAGTTGCGACCTTCCTTCGGGTTGGCGTAAGCAACGGGAACACCGCTTCCAAGCAATGTTGCATACGCTCCCTGCCAGGCATACGCCACCCACAGATCGCCGCTGCTCATACCTTCAACCAATTCAGGTTCACCAGCCCAATAGAAGAGATTCAGGTCTCGTTGAGCGATCCATTCTTCCTGGATCGCAGCGAGTTGTTCGTCTGTGATCGCGGTCTCATCGTAACCGTGAACATATGACGAAATGGTCACGGCGGCCGGCCCATCATCCCACATTGAAATATGACCTGCGTACGCTGGATCCATCAGTGCTGCCCACGAATCCACTCCCTCGGGAACCATGTCTTTTCTATAGAGGACCGACGTAAACCCCCAATCCCACGGGATGAAATATTGTTTGCCGTTGAATTGACCGATCTGCTTGAAATGCTCCGGCACTTTGTCCCAATTGGTCAGCTTGCTGGTATCGATCTCATCCACCAAGCCTTCGTCCACATAGAACTGCAACCATCCTGTATAAGGATGGAACACATCGGCTTGGTTACCAGCCGCCATTTTGGCGTATATATCGGCATCTGAGATCCCAATCTCGAAGTTGACGGTGACATTGGGATATGTGTTCTTAAAGTCGATCCAGAAATCTTCGGCGTCGTAGCCCGCCCAATCGAGGACTGAAAGTGTGCCGGTCAACTCTCCGGGCGGGACGTCCGCGGGCTGTCCGCCGCATGCCGTTAGGATTAGCGCGGCTGTAACCAGAACAGCCTGTGCAAGATACAGTGTGAAACGCTTCGGTTTCATTCTCTACTCCTTAGTTTCGATCAAGATTTGTCCTGAAGTTTCCTGAACGTTGAACTTTTTCTTCGGCCAACCTCCTTCCCCTCCAGCGTCAAAGATTGCACCTTCGAGTAGTACGTAGTGCGTCTGAATTATTAATACACCTGATTTGGATATTTCGTTACTTTGGGTTTTCCGTCCGCTACGCCCATCTCCTTCCTTACGGTATAATTCCAGCCATGCAAACCCAAATCATCGGAGTCCGCTTTACCAAAGTTGGCAAAATCTATCATTTCGACACGTCTGCGGTGCCGGATGTACAGGTCGGTGAGCACGTGATCGTGGATACATCTCGCGGCAAACACCTTGGGGAGGTGATCCGCGTGGAGAGGGAAACGCCGCCGAAGCCGGATGGCGGCTGGAGGTCCGTAGAGAGGCGTGCCACCCCGCGCGACCTCCTCCTACGGCAGTCGTGGCAATCCAAACAGACCGAAGCAATGATCAACTGCCGCGCGCGCGCTGCCGAACTCCAACTTGAGGGAGTTAAGATCGTCGCCGCGGAGTACAACTACGACGGTTCTCGTCTCGCATTTCTCTTCAACACCGAAACCGAGGATAAAGTTGACCTCAAATCGCTCAAGAAGGACATGCACAACCTGTACCCGAACACGCACATCGAATTGCGCCAGATCGGCCCGCGCGATGTAGCGAAGATCATCGGCGGCATGGGCGCGTGCGGAATCGAGACACGCTGTTGTTCGAAATTCCTGACAGACTTCTCCCCCATTTCGATCAAGATGGCGAAGGAGCAGGGCATTTCACTAACACCGGAGGAGATCACCGGTATGTGCGGGCGATTGCGCTGTTGTCTGATTTACGAATACGAACAATATGTCGAAGCCCGCAAACAACTTCCAAAACGAAACAAGCGCGTGGTCACACCCAAAGGCGAGGGCAAGGTCATTGACGTGCTGCCGATGAGCAACAAGGTGATGGTGCTGATTGACGGCGAGGAGCGCATGACCGCCACCTTCGAGCGCGAAGACCTGCAGCCCTGGGATGAACTCGAAGCCTTGCGGCGCAAGTCCGAGGCTCCGTGCGACCGACACAACTCCGGCGGATGTACGTGCGGTAAATCGAGCCCGCTCAAGAAAAACAATGACCGGGCAAACTGATACATGGGAAAACCCGCAGAAAATTCTGGTGATTCTGGCTCACCCCGATGACCCAGAATTTTTTTGTGGCGCAGCCCTCGCAATGTGGGCACGCGCGGGTCACGAGATCACATACCTCCTTCTGACGTGCGGCGACAAAGGATTCAATTCCGCGACAGGCACTGAAATGACGCCTGAAAAGTTGTGCGCTCTGCGGCACGCAGAACAACAAAACGCGGCGAACATCATCGGAGCCAAAGCGGTTCACTTTCTGGACATTGAGGATGGCTACCTCATCCCCAGCCTTGACCTCCGCCGCGACGTTGTGCGCGAGATTCGGCGGCATACGCCGGATATCCTCGTCACATGCGACCCTCAGAACCTGTTCGCCACCTACGGAATCAACCACCCTGACCACCGCGCTTGCGGAGAAGTGGTGCTCGATGCGGTCTTCCCCGCGGCTGGGAGCAAGGTGTTCTTTCCCGAGTTACTAGACGAAGGACTGGAGCCTCACATGCCAAAAGAGATTTGGTGCTCGCTCACTTCGCAGCCGAATACGATCCTCGACGTCACCGATACGTGGGATGTGAAACTCAAAGCCTTGCTCGAACACAAAACGCAAATTCAGGAGCCTGATAAACTTGCCCAGCGGATGAAAGCCCGCCGTGCCGAAGACAGCACGGAGGAAAACCCGCGCTACGAGGAAAAATTTAGAGTTGTGAAATACAATTAGGTTCTGCCTCTTCGCTCAATTCAAAGGAGATAACGATGAGCGGCTCGAACATGCGCTTCATCAACATCCTGATCCTCAATCTTTTTCTCATCTTGACCATCACCGGGGTTTACGGTCTGTTCTTCCCATTTCCGTCCTTCCTGTTCGACATACACAGCATCGCGGCATGGGCGTTGGTCATTTTGATTCCGTGGAAAATCATCATCTCGATTCGTTCTTTGCGTCGCGGTGTGGATCGTCGCCTCGACCGCAACGTGATGATCGTTGTCTCCATTGTGGCATCCATAGCCACAATCGTGATTGTCGTATTTGGTCTCGTCTGGAAATGGAACATCGGCAACTATTACATTTGGATCGCTGGGACTGGCTATACTGCCATCGGTTGGCATTGGGGTATCGCGCTCTATCTTCTACTGCCGCTCTTCGCGCTTCATGCGTGGCGTCGCTGGCCCCGCCCAAAGAAGACCGATTTCATCGGGCAAAAGGGTGATTCTATCGGGAGGCGGCAGGCGCTCAAGATCATCGGCTTGGGCGCGCTGTCCATCGCCACATGGGGTCTGGCAGAGGCATTGGCAAAAACACTTCAAGACAAAGACTCGCCGCGTCGTTTCACAGGCTCACGCGAAGAGGGCTCTTTTGCAGGCAATTCCCATCCAGTAACCAGTGGTCCCGGTCAAGGCAGAGTCAAACTCGATCCATCAACCTGGAACTTGAGGGTGCGTGGCGCGGTGAAGTCTCCTCTCGTGCTGAGTTACGAGGATGTTTTAGCCTCGTCCACATCGGAGGTCACTGCCGTGCTCGATTGCACGGGCGGCTGGTACACCACGCAGGTTTGGCGCGGCATCCCTTTGGTTGCACTGTTAGAAAGGGCTGAACTTGCTAATGATGCAGTTGGCGTCGTTCTGAGAGGCGTTTTCGAATACACCGCGCCGTTCACACTCGCGCAAGCGGATGAAATCCTGTTAGCCACCTATGTCGGCGACGAGGTCTTGAATCACTCACACGGGTTCCCTTTGCGGGCGGTTGTCCCCTCACGGCGCGGCTGGCATTGGGTAAAATGGCTCACAGAGATCGAAGTCTCCAGTTTGTAAATCTCAATCTCTCGTCGAAAGGTGTTCGCAATGTCCAACTTTCTCCAGCACGCTGAAGAGCTATTTCCTTATGCTCAAACCCTGCGCCGTGACTTCCATCGGCATCCCGAACTCGGTTTTCGTGAGGTACGAACCGGCGGAATCGTCGCGAAGGAACTCGAAGCCCTCGGCATCGAAGTGACGAAGGGAGTGGGCAAGACCGGCGTGGTTGGATACCTTGAAGGAGCCAAACCCGGTCCGACGATCCTGCTCCGCTTCGACATGGACGCGCTCCCCATCACCGAGGACACCGGCGCGGAATATTCGTCCACCAACCCCGGCGTGATGCACGCCTGCGGGCACGACGGTCACACCGCAATTGGATTAACAGTCGCCAGGCTGCTTCACGCGCATCGCGATGAACTTGCCGGAAACATCAAGTTCTGCTTTCAACCCTCGGAGGAGGGAACGAACGGTGAAGAGATCGGCGGCGCGTTGATGATGATGCGTGACGGCGTTTTGGAATCGCCGAAAGTGAACAACACTTTATCGCTCCATGTGTGGAACGACAAACCCGTCGGTTGGCTGAGCGTCGCGAAAGGTCCAGTTATGGCAGGCGCGGAATTATTCTTCGTAAAGCTCACCGGCAAAGGCGGACACGGCGCCGCGCCTGATACAACGATTGACCCTGTCGTTGCCGCGGCGCAGATCGTCACTGCATTGCAAACGATCGTATCCCGAAACGTCCCGCCGTTGAAGTCGGCAGTGGTCAGTGTAACATCTGTTCATGCAGGAACAACCTTCAACGTGATTCCGCAGACCGCCGAGATCAGCGGCACCATTCGAAACTTCGATCCCGAGGTACGCAAGATGGTTCTGGCGCGCTTCGAACAGGTTGTGCGCGGCATCGCGACATCTATGGGATGCGAAGTGGAGATCACACTCAAGCAGGTCACTCCTACAGTCATCAACGATGAAAAGATAACGGCGAGCGTGTTGAGATCCGCGCAGGCGCTCTTCCCTGGGACAAATATTGACACCTCACCCTACATTACGATGGGTGCGGAAGATATGGGGTATATGCAGGAGCAGGTCGGCGGCTGCTATTTCATGATCGGCTCCGCCAACGCCGAGAAGAATCTCAACTACAACCATCACCATCCCAAATTCGACTTCGACGAGCGCGCCCTCGTCACCGGCGCGGCGCTGATGGCATCCGCCGCGGCAGACTTACTTAAGGGATGAAGCGCTTCGCCCTCACGTTCTGCCTGATCTTATTCAGCAGTTGTTCTCTGCCTCTTGCGCCGAGTCTGACGGAAACTCCTCTTACGGGCAGTTGCGGTTACCAGTGGGCCTACAAAGAACTGCCTGAACTTACAACGGAATTACAGGAAGCTATTCAAGAATTGCAAGCGGAGGCACAGGCACGTGCAATTGCTTTTGGCGAAGACTGCGTTTATGAGGATGGTCAAGCGGTTTTCACCCCAATGGAAACCGACTTTACGATCAACATTTATGCCGTGGACTTATCAAATGAAGATGAACTTGGCAGGTGGATAGTGAAAATCATGCAAGCCATCGGAGAACTCCCCGAAGAAAAGCTCGTGGGACCACAACCGGGCAGGATAACCATTGACTTTCACTCCGGCGATACCGAAAAGTTCTTTACTTTTACCGGAATCAATACGAGGCATTGCCGACGGGCTTGAGCAACGCTGAGATTTTTCAGGCATTGGAAGCGGCACAATAGAATTCAACAGTGTTACTCTGTCGTGATAAACCGAGACTCTCGCCCGCTCGCCATATAGGGTTCAGAGTGACACACGTGAGTCTAAATGAATATTGCAGTTACCGGAGCATTTAGTTACACAGGCAAATTCATCACAAAGCGGCTCCTCGAACGAGGCGAGGAGGTCATCACACTGACCGGGCATCCCAAGCGCCCTGACCCGTTCGATGGACGCGTCAAAACTTTTCCGCTAGACTTCGATGAGGCGGGCATAACAAAAAGCTTACAAGGCGCGGACGTGTTGGCAAACACGTACTGGGTGCGTTTTGACAAGGGAGAAAACACGCAAGCGCTCGCCGTTGAAAATACGCGGAAACTGGTGAACGCCGCCAAAGCCGCCGGCGTGAAGCGGATCGTACATATCAGTATCGCGAATCCATCGGCGGATTCGCACCTCCCGTATTATTGGGGTAAAGCGGCGAACGAAAAATCTGTAAAAGATTCTGGCTTATCATACGCGATCATTCGCCCAACGGTATTGGTCGGCGGTGGAGAGGATATCCTCATCAACAACATTGCCTACCTGTTGCGGCGGCTTCCGCTCTTCCTCATCCCCGGCGACGGTTCGTACGGAATCCAGCCGGTTCACGTTGAAGATGTGGCAGACCTCGCTGTAGAAGGAGTCTTTAGCAAGGAGAGTTATGCCGCTGACGCTGCTGGTCCGGAGATATTCACATTCAAGGAATTGGTACAGTTGGTTGGTGAGAAGATCGGCGCAAAGCGGCTCCTAATCTCCGCTCCGCCGCGACTGGCGCTGTTCGCCGCACAGTTCTTGAGTCTATTCGTCAACGATGTGATTCTCACACCGGAAGAAGTGGAAGGATTGATGGCGAATTTACTTGTTTCCAAAGAACCGCCGCGCGGCAAGACAAAGTTTTCCGAATGGCTGGAGAAAAATAGAAACACTATCGGCGTCAAATACGCTTCGGAACTCGCCAGGCACTACTGATGAAGCCGGAAGCATACGCTCGACTTTCGCTGATCTTTCCGTATGCCTTGTGGGTCATGCTCGCAGGCTTTATGTTCGTGGCTCGCAATTTCTTCCCTGCTATCGAAAACGTACCGGTTCTGTCCGGCTTGATAACGATATCCTTTTTGTACGTCTTCGGCATACTCCTTTGGGGAATCCCATACACGATACTCGCATTTTGCCTATGGCTATGGAGTCGGAGAAAGCCCGCCGGCTCGATCGCTAAAGCCTTTGCAGTCGCACCATGGATAATGTCTCTGCTAGTCATCGGCGAACTTGCTATTTTGTCTCAAATGGATCGCCACACCGGGCTCTCGTCAGACTTCGGCGACACTGCCTTGGCGATGATGTGGTATTGCCTGCTCTACGGCTATGGAATCGTCGGCATTGTGGCCGCCATCTACAAATTGTTGCAAAGCAGAAATTTCATCGAACTCGAATGAATACGATGTTGATGCACCGGACCCAGGTCACAGGTCCTAAATAGCCATCGGAGACTAAGGATTTGCGGGGATATAATCTTGTCCATGAGGCGACTAACCCCCGAAGAATGGTGGCGCGGTTTGCTGACCGGTGACGACCCGGCATTGCCCGTCCGTTACTTCCGTCACTTCTTGAAGTTGCTTCCAGACGGTCCGCGTTGTAAGTTTTGTAACGCGCCCTATCACGGCATCGGCGCGCCGATCATGAGAATGCTGGGGAAAGGTCCTTCACGATTGACTCCGCAACTGTGCATTCAGTGCCATTCTTATGCGAGTCGCTATCTGGGCGGCGCAGAAGTGGAACTCACCATGTTATTTGCCGACATTCGCGGGTCCACATCGCTTGCCGAGACCATGAGCGCATCGGAATTTGGCAGACTGATTAGCCGCTTCTTCGCTGTCGCGAGCGACATCATTATCCGTTCACAGGCGCTATTGGATCGCCTTGTGGGGGATCAAGTCATCGGGTTATACATCCCGGGCTTTGCCGGAGAGAACCACAGACAGCTTGCCGTCCAAGCGGTACACGAGCTATTGCGCGCGACCGGGCATGGAACAGCCGATACGCCGTGGATTCCCGTCGGTATCGGGATTCACACCGGCGTTGCCTTCGTCGGTTCTGTTGGGGACGCTGGCTTGGCAACTGACATCACCGTGCTGGGCGACGCGGCTAACACAGCCGCGCGGTTATCGTCCAGCGCGGCGGCAGGGGAGATCCTGGTGAGCGAGCAGGCAATGCTCGATGAATTGAATCGTGAACAACAGGAAACTCGTCTTCTTGAACTAAAGGGGAAAAGCAAACCGATTCTTGTTTACGTACTTCCAGCAGGAAACTAATCTAACCTGACAACCCCACTGCATTTCGGGTTATCCATGCAGCCGTAGTAACGCTTGCCCTTATCGGATCCGGCGCGGTGCATGCGCAGGACCATCATCTTCCCACAAACGGGACAATGGGGAACTGAATCAGACCGCCCCGTCGCGCGAAGCGTTTTCGACTGTTTCACTTTGAGAATAGCCAATTGAAATAATTCCGCCAGATCCCCCTCCGAATAATTCTCGCTCGAAATTACATGCACAAGAGGAAGTCCCGCGCTGAGAAACAGATCATCCAAGAACTGGTCGGCTTCGCGCGTTTCGTTTTTCGCGACGGGCTTCACCATCTCCACACCGAACGCAGGCTGAAGAGACTTGGGCTCGCACAGCAGAAAGTCCACATGTTTGCGAAAAATCTTGTTGAAGAAGTGCACGTTCTCATTAGGGCGCACGATGTAGAAAATGTCGTTGAGCGCTACTTTCGGGCAGACCACGTAGTGCTTCCCCGCCATGGTTTGCAGGGCACGGAATAGCGCCATTTCGGGCGCAGACATGAACTTTTCGCGCAAGCGGTAGGGCAGGCGTTCGTCTTGAACTTTGACTTGAAATGATTCCCGCGTAAGCATTGTGACGCCTATTATACACGCAACAACTTCAGGACGGTGGATTTGAGCGCGGCATTTACAGCGACTCCTTCCCCGTGAGTGTGACCCTCTTTGCCCTTCCATGAGCCAAACCAGCCGCCCGCCTCGCGAAAGATGGGCGGGAATGGCGCCACATCCCAGATTTGAACCGCCGGATCGAGCATGATCTCGGCGCGCCCGGTAGCGACCATGTGGTATCCATAGGCATCCGACCAGCCCCGCCCGAAGAAGCATTCCTTGTGCATGTTGTTGAAAACGCTTGTTCGCTTCGTTGTGCGGAAGCCCGACCAACTGGTGTAATTGAAAACAGCCTCTTTCATTTTTTTCACTTCCGAGACGCGGGCGCGTTTGCCGTTCCACCACGCGCCGAGACCATCCGCCGCGTAGAGGATCTCGTCCAACGCGGGGAAGCAGACCACGCCGACGCGCGAAACCCCCTCGATCTCCAGTGCGATCAGCACCGAATAGAACGGCACACCTTTGAGGAAGGATTTTGTGCCGTCAATAGGGTCAACGATCCAGCGGACGGGATTCCCCTCACCCCTAGCCCCTCTCCCGGCGGGAGAGGGGGACGCTTCGCCAAACTCTTCTCCCACAATGGCATGAGTTGGATACGTTTTCTCAATCTCGCCGCGGATGAATTCTTCGGTAGCGCGGTCGGCCGCGGTGACGGGTGATTCGTCCTTCTTCAAATCGTGCTGAATGCCTTTGTTGTAATAACTGAGGGTGATTCGTCCCGCGCGGTAGGCAAGTTGCTTGGCAAAGTGGAGGTAGGGTTGGAGGTTCATTGACCCCCTCCGCCTTCGGCACCTCCCCCAAATCCGAAACACTGACGGGCATTGTTATCCCAACTATTTGTTCGGATTTGGGGGAGGCGGGAGGGGGTCGGGTTGAGGTAGGGTTGGAGGTTCATAAACAATACTAATTCATGCCCAATTGTTGTTGATATAACTGACAGTCTCTTCAACATCTAGAGAGCGACTCGTACTTGCGAGTCGAATATAGAATTCTCTTCCCTTGGTGCCATTCAGAAAAACAGGTTCTGGAGTGTTATCCATATCCAATACGCATACCTGCTTGTTATCGATACTTTCGAAACGTATTTTGATATATGGAGAAAATTCGACACCGATTTGCTCTTTTATCAAGGCTGCCAACAACTGCTGCAAACCATCTATAGAGTTTTTAGTGAGCTTTAAATCATTCTCTAATCCATAGACACTACCATTATCCTCTACTCCTATCACCAGAGTGCCACCACCTGAATTTAGGAAGGCAGCAATGGATTTCATAACCTCATATCGGAGATTCGTATTCTGCTTGTTGTGCACAACGTCCCATTGAAGAGTACTCTTAAACTCAAGAGTTGCGCTTTCACCAATACTTATCAACTCTCCAATTGGCCGCTCATAAACTATCTGAGGTTCGCTAATTAGCGCCGCCATGAACTCGTTAATTTTTCGAGCAATCAACTCGCGTCTCGCCTGCAAGAAATCCGGATACCGTTCAAGTTGCCATAACTTCGTGTCCATCGGGATAAATTGTTTCACTAGCGAGCCTGGATACCTTGCCTCGACATCAGGAAAATATTGTTCAGGGAGGCGGTCAGCCAAATCAAGGTTGGTATCCGCAGTCAAGAAAGCACGATTGGCAATTTCATTGATTACTTTGCGATGAAGGTGGTTCTCTCTATCAAAACCACTCTTATAAAATTGGGACTGGGGAAATATATGGTGACTGTGTATGCTATATGCCTTTCCATGCCCTAGTGCAAGTGGTGCACCATTAAACCAATCGACGGCACTCTGAGCTTTGGCTAAAATCAATGACATGCGATAAAGAGGGTGCTCTATGCCCCTACCTTCTAAATCGCTTGCTTTTACATCAATTCTGCCTCGTTGATCAATAATTTGGTCGCGAAGAGCATTCCAAGGATTCGCTTCCCGAACAATTAACGAAACATCTTGTTCTAGTCGTTGATCAGTTTGAGATGTATATCGAGACCAAGCATGTGCCGCGTACAACCAATGAATAGCGTGTTTCATGGAAGTTTCATTTGGGAACTTGGTGTCATTGTTAGAAAGATATAAAACAAGAGGTATTAATACATTTGTTGTATTCACATCTTGCGTTGAATGTATAAATGCTCGTTGAGGCAATATTGTAACCAGATAATCTAAGATTTTTGATAGCCTTCCCCAACCTTCAAGGAGAGTTTCTTTTGGTTGTGCATGAACGATCTCATAAAGAGCGCGTTGTGTTGCAACAACAGTGAGCCCTCGTGTCATAAAAGTTAAATCGAAATCAAAATTTACCTTACTCATCTCGCTAATCTTAGATTTCATGATTTGCCTGGCTTGAGACCATTTTCCAGTAATGTGTGTTAATGCCAACTCTGCATCCGTCAACTTAGTGCCAAGGCTATTGACTCTGTCAAATATATTAATCGACTCTTCTAGAGTGGCATGAGTTGGCACAGTTTGAACTGGTATTTCGGAATTTTGAACACTTCTCAATCTATCCAAATTCCTCTGGTAATCTTTAGCCAAATCAAAAGCCTTTTTATCGGTTGCCCTGTTGGTCTGGTTTTGAGCAACCTCAAATACGTCGATACTTTGACTTGTAAAACAATCCACTACCCGAACCCAAAGAGGGTTTCCCTTCATGCGGGATGACTGATAGTACTGAAAGTCGCCGCTTTCTATATTGTAGTAAAGATCCCTTGGGTCAGTCTGAATATCTTGGTCTGTATAATAAGGAGGAATCTCACCTCGCAACAAAAGATAAAGTGTTGTCAATCGTTGCTGGCCATCCAAGATTACCTCAATCGTGCCTAATTTTTCTGGCAGCTCGCGAAGATTCTTTAATTCAGGAGGGTTTTCAGTTTTCCAAAACAACAGACCACCTACAGGATATTCCTTCACCAATGAAACAAGCAATTGTTTGGCTTGCTCTCTATTCCAAACATATTCACGCTGGAATTCTGGTAGGACTAGATCATGGGTGCGAATGCTTTCCATTAGCTCACTTACTTTCATATTTTCTCCTTAAGGCGATTATGGTTCTTAAAATTCCAACAAGCATCGATTTAGTAAACTGTTCTCTTCTTCTTCATTCTTCACTTCTTCATCCAGCCACGCGGCGCGGAGGCGGCGGAGGATCTCACCGTAGCGCGGACCGGGTTCGAGCCCGCGGGCTTTGAGGTCATCGCCAGTGGTGGCGGGTCTGACGTATTGCCATTTTGCCAGATAGTCGTGCAGGGCACTTTCTTTGCTGATGAGATACACCGCATAGACCGCAAGAGATGGCAAGTCGTCGAGGTGGAAGGTCCATTGGCTGGGTTTCCAGTCTTTGAAGGAGGGCAGATCCTTTTTCAACGCGGAGGCAGAAATCACCGCATTTGTGAGCAGCGCGGGGAAGTCGAGTCGCTCAGACAAGGATTCAATGTCAACGTTTGTCGAATAGGCGAGGTACAGCGTCCATCCGAGAGTTTGGCGGAAAGAGAGGATGTCGGGGATGGCAAATTCGCCGAAATTAGGGCTTGGGTCTTCGATCTTGGGGAGCCAGTGATTGACAGTTGACAGCGCACCATGAATTGGCTCGAGCACATTCAGGTCGGCGAGTTGCTTGAGGATCGTTGAAGGATCTGATTCATCAAAAATCATGTCAAACTCGTGGCGCAGGCGTTCGCCGCTCAACTCACCTAGCACTCTGCGCGATTCGTCGTTGATGAGATTCAACGATTCAGGCTCGATGATAAAGCCGTATCGTTCTGCATAACGGACAGCGCGAAAGATACGCGTGGGGTCATCTACGAATGACTTCGGATGCAACGCGCGGATCAATTTGCTTTCAAGGTCTTTTTGTCCGTGCAGGGGATCGTGCAATTCGCCAAAGTCGTTACCGTCCATGCGGATTGCCATGGCATTGATGGTGAAGTCGCGGCGGCGGAGATCGTCGTCAAGGGTGGAACGAGTCACGGTGGGAAGCGCGCCGGGTCGAGAGTAAGTTTCTTTGCGAGCAGAGGTGAGGTCGAGAGGATGCGAGTTGGAGGAGTCGGGAGTCCACGTAGCAGTAAAAAACTTATCATGGATCGTCAATTCCCCGTGATGTTTTTTTACCAATGCCCTGCCAAGTTTGGTCGCGTCGCCTTCGACGGTGAGATCGAGATCCCCGATTGGGCGAGCCAGCAACAAGTCCCGGACGGAACCGCCGACGAGGTAGATTTGGAATCCGAGCGCAGACGATTCGTCCGCGATGCGGTGGATCAAATCCAACCGGTCGGAATCCAATGATTTTTTGAGGAGGTCGGCAAGATTCACACGGCTATTGTAGCAGAGAAAATCGTCGTGTATAATCGGCGCATCATTGATAGGATTGCTTCACTGATGTTGAACCCGTTGCCGCGACCCACAACATTCCATAAGCCTGCCCGATCTGGATAAGGTTCGATTCAGCGTGTCTTGTGAACGGCTCCCAGATGTGGCGAGCCGTTTTTTGTTTTGACCTCACCCCTACCCCTCTCCTAAAAGGAGAGGGGAAAAGTAGAAATGAACATTGCTGTTTTTGGCGGCGCACAGCCGCAACCCGACTCTACAGAATATGAGGAAGCTCGCACACTGGGCAGGCTTCTCGCGCAACGCGGGCACACCGTGCTGACCGGCGGTTACATCGGCGTGATGGAAGCCGTCTCGCGCGGGGCGCATGAGGCAGGTGGTCATGTGATCGGCGTAACGTGCGAGGATATTGAAGCGTGGAGAAAAGTGACCAAAAACCAGTGGGTGAAAGAGGAGCGGCGCAAGAAGACGCTCCTAGAGCGAATCCAAGCTATCATCGAGGGTTGCGACGCGGCAATTGCCATGCCCGGCGGCGTCGGCACACTGGCGGAAGTTTCGATCATGTGGAATTTGATGGTCGTGGAGTCTTTGCACCGGAGGCCGTTGATACTGGTCGGGAAAGGGTGGCAATCCACACTCGACCAGTTTTTCAACTCGTTCGAGCTTTACATGCCCATGCGCCAGCGCCAGAGTTTGATGTTCGCGGAGGATGCGCAAGGAGCAGTGGAGTTATTAAACCAGTTACATCAAGCGTCATTGCGAGGAAGCCCGCAGGGCTGACGTGGCAATCCCGATAACCTTCAAGTAAATGTCGAAGGTGAGAGGAGATTGCCACGCCGACTTCGTCGGCTCGCAATGACACAATGAAAAGAGGATAAATGGCAGAAGATAATGTTTCGACAGGCTCAACACAGCGCTTACCCACCCGCGCGGAAGATTTCTCAGAGTGGTACAACCAACTCGTTGTAAAGTCTGACCTCGCGGATTATTCCCCCGTGCGCGGATGCATGGTCGTCAAACCCTACGGCTGGGCGCTGTGGGAGAACATCACCTCGTGGCTCGACGGCGAGTTCAAGAAGACCGGTCACGTCAATGCGGCGTTCCCCACATTGATCCCGCTTTCGTTCTTTGAAAAGGAAAAAGAACATGTGGAAGGCTTCTCGCCTCAACTGGCGGTCGTCACGCACGGCGGCGGCGAAGAACTGGAGGAGAAACTTGTCGTCCGCCCTACATCTGAAACCATCATCGGGTATATGTATTCCAAGTGGGTCAAATCGTGGCGCGACCTGCCGATCCTCATCGTGCAGTGGGGTTCGGTGATGCGCTGGGAGATTCGAACAAAACTCTTTTTGCGAACCGCAGAGTTTTACTGGCATGAAGGTCATACCGCGCACGCGGGCGCGGACGAAGCCATCGAGGAGATGTATCGCATCCTCGACATCTACGAAAAATTCTGTCTCGAAGAAGCCGCAATCCCCGTTTTCAAGGGTCCCAAAAGCGAATCCGAAAGATTCCCCGGCGCGCAGGTCACCACCTCCATCGAAGCGATGATGTGGGATAAACGCGCGTTGCAATCTGGCACGTCGCACTACTTTGGTCAGAATTTCGCGAAAGCGTTCGATATCAAATATCTCGACAAGAACAACATCCTTCAATTTTGCGAAACCACTTCGTGGGCGATCTCGAGCCGCATCATCGGCGCGATCATCATGGTGCACGGCGACGATCACGGGCTCGTCCTGCCTCCGCGACTCGCCCCCATTCAGGCGGTCGTCGTTCCCATCTTCAAGAACGATGCCGAGAAAAGCAAGGTGATGGAAGTTGCCGACCGCATCTTTGCGGAACTCAAAACCTCGGGCATCCGGATTAAGATGGACGACCGCGACAACGTCAGCAGTGGATTCAAGTTCAACGATTGGGAACTACGCGGCGTGCCCGTCCGCGTGGAGATCGGTCCCAAGGATGTGGAAAAAGGATCGGTCGCGCTCGCTCGCCGCGACAAGCCCGGCAAGGAGGGCAAATCCTTTGTGTCGCAGACGGGTCTCGCCTCAACGGTCAACCTGCTTCTCAGCGAGATTCAAGCCGCCCTCCTCAAAAGGGCAACCGAGTACCGCGATGCCAATATCCACGAGCCCAAGGATTACGAAGACCTCAAACGCATCGTCGCGGACGGATGGGCATTCGCCTACTGGTGCGAATCGCTCGAATGCGAAGCGAAGGTGAAAGAGGACACCAAAGCCACCACGCGCAACATCCCTGTGAACCAACCAGACAAAGAAGGGACTTGCATCGTGTGCGGCAAACCTTCCAAACGCAAGGTGTATTTCGCGAGAGCGTATTAACTAAGATTCGTCATTGCGAGGAGATTGCTTCGTCAGCCCTTCGGGCTTCCTCGCAATGACAGCAGTATTTTATGCCCGCTATTGACCTCGCCCGACTCCGAAAACAAACCGCTCATTTGGCTGACCTCTTCAACCAGCCACCCGAGTTCTTGCGCGAACTCAAAGAACTCCTCGATTTCTACGTCAACCGGTCGCTGAGGAGTCAGGGCGTTGCGCCATCGTCCGTTCTTCCAACCTATCGAACGCCGTCCGTTGTCTTAAGGCAGATCGAAACTGAGTTAACTCCCGTCGCTGAAAAGAACCCAATCAAAGCGCTGGAGCTTGCCGACACACTTTGGGATGAAGGCTGGCTCGAAACGCGCCTGCTCGCCGCGTTCCTGCTTGGACGAATCCCTCCGCAAGAAGAACGTCTGCTCGCCCGCCTCACCGCATGGACTCAAGCCGTTCGCGACCCGTCGGTGCGCGCCGCGCTGTTGACGACCAGCCTCACCCGTCTGCGCAAAGAAACGCCGGATCTGTTTCTGGTGCTCGTCAAAGAATGGCTTTATCCGACGCGTCAACGCATGTGGTCGAACGGACTGCAAGCCCTCGTGCCGCTTGTCGCTTCGGAAGAGTTCGATAACCTGCCTCCCATTTTCGAGATCATCGAACCCATTTTCAAAGCCTCCCCTGCCGCGTTACAATTCGACCTCAAGGATTTGCTCGTCGCGCTCTACAAAGCCGCGCCGGACGAAACATTGCACTTCCTTCAGCAAATCCTGAAAGAGACGAAGAGTCCGTTGCCGGCGGTTGCCTTTCGGCGCATGGCGCCGGAACTACCGGCGGAACTTCAATCACAACTACGAGACATGCTTCGCCACGCAAAGAGTCGTTAACCACTGTTTCGTTGTGAGAAAGGAATCTCAAAATGCTACTTGCTAGAGGCGTGATCGGCGCGATCATCCTGTTCTTCGGCCGCGAACTCAATTTTCTCTTCGCCGGCGGCATGGCGGCGCTTGTCGGATTCAGACTGACGCCATTGCTTCCCTCGTCCTTCCCGCCCTGGGCAGACTACGCGCTCATCGTCGGGTTGGGCATTACTGCGGCATTACTTGTCATCGCGAATGAACGCGCCGGGTACTTCGTTTCCGGCTTTTTTGCCGGCGGCTATGCGTTGATGGAATACTACGAGCCGGGTGTGCTGACCTTCCCGTTCCTGCCCTTCCTTGTCGGCTCTGTCATCGGCGCGTTCATCATCGGCATCCTCACCGACTGGGCATTGATCGCCATCTCCAGCCTTATCGGTGCGATCTACGCCACCACGCTCTTCCGCCTGAGCCAGACCGCGGAGACGCTCGTCGCGGGAGGCTTATTCGTCATCGGTTCGCTGACACAGGTCATCCTGATGCGCATGCAAAAAGAATGAACATGGATCATTCCAAACTCATTTACCTGCACGGGCTCGAAAGCGACAGCAACAGCGGCAAAGCGCGGCAGTTCCGCGGGTGGTTTCCCGGCATGCTCACGCCAGACTTCACAGGCTCCCTCGATGAACGCATGATTCAACTTCAGCCGATCCTCGCCGAAAATTCGGATTGGACGATCATCGGCTCCTCCTTCGGCGGCTTGATGGGAACGATCTACACGTGCAAGAATCCTTCACAGGTGCGGAAATTGATCCTGCTCGCCCCGGCGCTCCTGCGCGAACCCTTCGGCTCACATCTGGACCTTCCGACTGCCTCTGTGCCCGTCACTGTGATCCACGGGACACAGGACGATGTGGTTCCACTCGCGCCCGCCCGCGAGGTTGCGCAACTTCTTTTCACCAACCTCAACTATATCGTCGTGGACGACGACCACCGCCTGCACAAAACCCTCCACGAGTTGGATTGGAAGAATATCCTTGAATGACAAGACCTCGCGGGCCATTATGACCTGTAAGGGCTTCATCAAAAGTGATGACTCAACAACACATCTACTGGCACACGACCGTCAAAATGCCCGACGACTCGAATCTGACGCCGCTTCCCGAGAATGTGGACGTAGCAGTCATCGGAGGAGGGTTCACCGGCTTGTCCGCCGCGCGGACGCTGGCAAAACGCGGCGTGAAGGTCGCCGTGCTGGAAGCCGAGACCATCGGCTGGGGCGCGAGTTCACGCAACGGCGGCATGACGCTCACCGGGCTCAAGCCTTCCATGCAGACGGTAATCAAGCGCTATGGGCGCGATCTGGCAAAGCAATTGTTCAAAATCTCGGTGGATTCCGTAGATACGGTTGAGCAGGTGGTGAAAGAGGAAAACATTGATTGCGGCTTCGCACGATACGGTCACTTGTATGTGGCGAGCAAGCCGCGTCACTTCGATTATTTCCAAGATGAAGTGGCCTTTATGGCAAAGGAGTTCAACCACAACGTACGCGTCGTTCCGCCAAACGAGTTGCAAGAGGAGATCGGGTCGAAAAAGTATTTCGGCGGCATCGTGGACGAGGTCAGCGGCGGGTTGAACCCGGCGCAATACGTTGCGGGCTTGGCGCGCGCCGCAGAGAACGCCGGGGCGTCGCTCCACGCGCGGGCGCGCGTCACCAACCTCACCCGTCGCGGGACGCGGTTCGTCATCCAGACACAGCGAGGTAACCTGGATGCAGAATCCGTTTTGGTTGGCACGTCAGGTTACACGGGAAGTGTGACGAAGAGACTGCAAAGAAAAATCATCCCGATTGGTTCGTTCATCATCGCGACAGAAAGATTGACCGATGAGTTGGCGCGTGAACTCAGCCCCAGGAACCGCATGACCTTCAATTCGATGCACTACTTGAATTATTTTCGTTTATGGGACAACCGCATGATCTTTGGCGGGCGCGCCGCGTTCTTCCCCGAAAACAATAACACGATTGCTCGCAGTGCCGAGATTCTGCGGCGTGAGATGATACATGTGTACCCGCAATTGAAAAACGTGAAAGTGGAATATGTGTGGGGCGGCACGCTCGATTTCGCCTTCGACATGATGACGCACGTCGGCGAGATGGACGGAATCTATTATTCACTCGGATATGCAGGTCATGGCGTGGCGATGGCTTCGCATCTGGGAATAACCGTCGCCGAGGCGATGATGGCAGGCAATATCAAAGAGCATCCATTCGCACAGTTCGATTTCCCCGGCGCGCCGCTGGGACTGTACAATGGCTTTCCGTGGTTTCTGCCACTGGCAGGCATGTGGCACAAGGTTTTGGATTGGTTTGAATGATTTTGTAGCGAACGGCCGTTCGCCACTACGATGAAATGATAGAATTGTCGCAATCTCAACGCGAGGAGAGAATTCATGGCAACGAAAAAAAACAAATCCACGAGCGGGAAATCGAAACCCGCGAAGCGTGTCGCGGCGAAGAAGCCAGCAAAACTCTCTGGGGAAGTCTTCCACCCCTCTAAAGAATCTGTCGAGCAGGCGCGGCTGAAAGACTGGGATAAACTCAACCGCCTCGCCAAAAAGGACTTCCGTGCCTTTTGGAAAGCCGAAGCTAAAGAACTCGAATGGTATGGCAAGTGGAAGAAAGTGCTCGACGATTCCAAAAAGCCATTCTTCAAATGGTTCACTGGCGCGAAAGTCAACATCGTCCACAACGCAATTGACCGTCACCTCAAAACTTACCGAAAAAACAAGCTCGCGCTCATTTGGGAAAGCGAAGACGGCAAGGATCACCGCACGTATTCGTATTATGCAATGAATCGCGAAGTGACGCGCATGGCGAATATGATAAAAGCCATGGGCGTGAAGAAGGGAGACCGCGTCACCATTTACATGGGACGCGTGCCGGAGATCGTCTTTGCCATGCTGGCGTGCGCGAAGATCGGCGCGATCCACTCGGTGGTGTTCGGCGGATTCAGTGTGGATTCACTGCAAGGAAGAATCGAAGACAGCCAATCGAACCTGGTCATCACGTGTGACGGCTCGTTCCAAAACGGGAAGGTCGTACAACTCAAACAGATCGTGGACGAATCGCTGAAGCGCTGCCCGTCTGTGCAAAGTGTCATCGTGGTCAAACGCGTGGGCAACGAAATCAATATGCAAACCGGACGCGATCACTGGTATCACGAACTTCTCGAACAACCCATCGCCGAAGGTAAATGCGAAACCGAAGCGATGGACGCGGAAGATCCGCTTTTCATCCTGTACACCAGCGGTTCGACTGGCAAGCCGAAGGCTATTTTACATACACACGGCGGTTACATGGTCGGCACGTACGCCACACTTAAATATTGCTTTGATGTGCGCGACGATGACCGCTGGTGGTGCACCGCCGACCCCGGCTGGATCACGGGACATTCCTATCTCGTTTACGGTCCAATGCTCAACGGCGTGACTTCCTTTCTCTTCGAGGGCGGACCATCCTTCCCCGAACCGAATCGCTGGTGGCAGTGCGTCGAGCGTCACGGGATCACGATCTTCTATACGGCGCCGACCGCCATCCGCGGATTGATGCGCTTCGGCGAATCATGGCCCGAGAAGCACGATCTTTCCTCCTTACGCCTGCTTGGCACGGTGGGAGAACCCATCAACCCCGAAGCGTGGAAGTGGTATCACCGCGTCATCGGCAAGGGCAAACTCCCCATCATTGATACGTGGTGGCAAACGGAGACCGGCGCGTTTATGATCACACCCACACCCGTTGTGCCGCTCAAGCCCGGCTCTGCGACACGTCCGTTCTTCGGGCAGGAGGCGGAAATCGTGGACGAGCAAGGCAAACCCGTTGCAGACGATACCGAAGGCTACCTTGTGTTGAGGAATCCCTGGCCCTCGATGTTGCGGACGATCTACGGCGACCCGGATCGTTACGTAAGCCAATACTGGAGCAAGTACCCCGGCAAATACACCACCGGCGATTCTGCCAAACGCGACAAAGACGGCTACTTCTGGATCATCGGCCGCGTGGACGATGTGATCAAAGTTTCAGGTCATCGCCTCGGCACAGCGGAAGTCGAGTCGGCGCTGGTGAGTCATCCTGCCGTCGCAGAGGCCGCGGCAATTGGCCTTCCGCACGATATCAAGGGTCAGGTAATTTACACGTTCGTGTTGCTTCGCGCGGGCAGGGTCGCTTCGGCGGAACTGGCGGAAGAACTTCGCCAGCATGTTGCAAAAACAATGGGACCCATTGCCCGCCCGGAGGAGGTCCGCTTTTTGGATAAGCTCCCTAAGACGCGTTCTGGCAAGATCATGCGCCGTGTGCTGAAAGCCCGCGCGCAGGGATTGCCCGAGGGAGATATATCCACGCTGGAAGAATGACCATCTGAGTATGGGGATGTGCCTCGAAGTATAATTCGCCGAAATGATAGACAAAAACTACGAAAACGAAATCCTGCAATGGCGCTCAGATAAATACAACGCACTGACTGGCGAGAACGGCTGGCTTGCCGTTGCCGGGCTCTATTGGCTGAACGAGGGTAGGAATCTCATCGGCTCGAACTCGATGTGTGAAGTAGTTCTACCCGAAAGCGCGCCAACCTTCCTCGGTGTTGCGGAACTCAAGGGAAAGATCGTCCGTTTTCAATCGGCGGAAGGTGTTCAGACGAGGGTCAACGGGCGGCTGGTGCAAAAGGCGATCCTCAAATCCAGCCAGAATCCAAAGCCGAGTTACATCACATGGAATAACCTGCGGCTGGTGTTGCACGAACACGGCGGGAAATACGCCATCCGCATTTGGGACAATGACCGCGAGGAACGTTTCAAACTGCCGCCGCTGAAATGGTTCCCCGTCAATAAAAAATTTCGTTTCAACGCGACGTACACCAAGTACCCCAAACCAAAGACATCTGGGCAGAACGACTCGATCGGCGAAACTGTGGAAGACCGGCTCGACGGTTTCATCTCATTTCGCTTCGAAGGAAAAGCGTTTCAACTCGATGTAAGCGAAACCGGGAGAAAGAAACTTTTCGTAAAGTTTCGCGATGGCACGAGCAGTAAAGAGTCCTACCCGCCCAGCCGGTATCTGTACACCGAACCGCCTAAAAGGGGTAAAGTGGTTTTGGATTTCAACTATGCCTATAGTCCACCCTGTGCGTTCACCCCGTATGCCACATGCCTTTTTGCCCCTCCTCAAAATGCGCTTCCGTTCCGCGTGGAAGCGGGTGAAATTTACCGAGGGTAACCACAACCAACGGGGGAATGCAAAATGAAAACAGAGCCCTCGAATTGAGTGCTCTGTTTTAGTTCAGAATAAAGCTCGTGAAAAATTCCGGCACGAAGAAGCCGCCAACCCCGAACCCCCACTTCAAAATACAGCAAGCCAGAAATATGGCAACGCCCAAGCCGATCATGAAATAGTCGCGGCGCGCGTAATGTAGCTCTTTGAGCCAGGTGCGAGGGGCGGTGCCAAAGGCGCGCAAGTCCATCGCGTCGATGACTTCCTCGCCTGTGACTGTGGACTGCATGGTCACAGGAATGATCAGCGGAGCAAGCCTGCGAATCTTCTCGACCAACCCGCCCTTGAGTTTTTCCACTTCATAGCCGCGCGCACGCTGGGCATCCACCGTAATCGTGAGATCACGCGCAAACGTCGGCAGGAAGCGGAACGCCAAATCCATGGTGAAGGAAACTTTATCCGAGGCGCCCATCCGCTTGAACGCGGTCCCATAGATGTTCGGGTCGAGCGTGTAGGGAATGGGAATCGCGAGGATCGCCATACACATCATGCGCGCGATCTGGTTGACCGCAAACCAGAGTTTCGAAACGGTCACCGGCACCATCCAGCCCCAATCGGTGCCGGGGACCACCAACGGCACGGTGAATACCACCGGCGAGGTTTCGTCGAGCACCGAGGAAGGACCGCCGCGCCCCGAAAGTACACCGTTCAAGCCAACGATTAGAAATACCAGAATGAAGATGTAAATCCAGGCGCGCCTCACATCCTTCCACTCGATCCGTGCCATCAGGTACAGGGTCAGCGATAGAAGAAGCAGCGGAAAAATGAAGCGGTAGTCCCAGATCTCTGGAATGGTCAGCGCGAAGATGATACAGAACAGGAAGATGAAGCGTGTGCGCGGATCCAAACGCTGGATGAAGGTGTTGCGCGGGCGGTACTTCCAGGTGACAAGCATTATCTGCCTCTGCGTGCGGCAACTCCAGCAAACGCGATCATCAGGACGGGCAGGAGGATGATGGTCACCACAGCATTGCCAATAAACGCCGGCACAAAATAGCCGACGAGCGCAGTATTGAAGTCAATGCCTCCGGTGAACATTTCGGTCAGCGAGGCAAACAACATGCCCACCGCAATGCCACCGAGCCCATAGGCGACCGCCTTGACGATATCGGGACGGGCTTTGAAATCGTTGATCGCCGCTGTGACCAAGCCCGCGACCATGCCCATCAAGCCATTGCCGAGGCTCCAGTTCCAATAGAAGCCCCAACCGGTGATCATATCGCCCAATGTGTTACCGATGAAGCCGGCGAGCAGACCTACCCATGGACCATATGCGGCACCGAAGAAGATCAGCACCGCTACTGCCGGGCGGAAGGTGACGTTTCCAGCCGCGGGAAGCGGGAAGATATTCGTCGCCCACGAGAACACCCCGTAGAGCGCCGCGCCGATGGCTCCGTACACCACCTGACGAGTGCCAAACTCCCATGTTGAATTGTTGTTCATTACTTCTCTCCTTTTGAATTGGTTGAATAACGAACTGACCCGTACTTGTTAACCCTGCATCGTTTCAGTCGTTGCAGGGATGACACCTTGTTAACGAATCATTGTGCATACGCGGCCAACGCTTCGGCAGTGAGGAATCGGCCCGTGCGCGAGAGCAGATCCACATTCATACGAAGAAGCGAGGTCGGTCTTACGCGATATTTCATCAACAAATCAAAATCCTTCAATACCTCTTCCGGGCGACCGTCTGCAACAACATGCCTATCGCCAAACAATAGAATACGATTGGCATACGCCACGGCGAGATCGAGATCGTGCGTGATGAAAAGAGTCGCGGCGAAATTCGCGGCGACCAGTGATTTCGCACCGTTCATCGGACGACACATCGCATCCATAAAGTGAGTGTAATTGGAATAATCCTGACCTGCGGTCGGTTCGTCCATGATCATGATCTTCGATTGCATGGCGAGAACCGCGGCAATTGTCGTGCGCTTTTGTTGACCGAACGAAAGGCCAAGAGGTGGATATTCATCGAAACCCTTGAGGTTAACCGTCGAAATGCTCGCGGCGACCAGTTTCTTGGTGTCCACCTCATCGAATCCCAAATTCTTCGGTCCGAACTCCAGTTCTTCGCGGACGGTCGGCGCGTACAACATGTGCGTCGGGCTCTGAAAGACAAAACCGAGCGTGTGAGCGATCTGCGCAACGCTCATGCTTTGCGTATCTTTCCCCTCTACCAATACTCGTCCGCTGGTGGGTTTCAGCAAACCGATGGCATGCTTCACCAGCGTGGACTTCCCGGCGCCATTCGGGCCCAACACCGCGATCAGATCGCCGCGATGGATCTCGAGATTAACATCTTGCAAAATGAGCGGAGTTTCCTCGGTGTAACGGAAGTCTACATTTTCGAAGGCAACTAACGGTTCGCCCCGCTCTTCACGCGGGATTAATTCGGTTTCCTTCGGCATATCCCCGATCTGACGCACACGCTTCACCACCCACTCGGCCGGGAGTTTCACTTCACGATGGTTGATCTCCGTCGGCAGGCTGTCAATCGAGCCGAGGTATTTCACCTGTCCCGTTTCCATGTACAGCAGGCGATCGGGTTTGGCAAAGATCGCATCCTCCACGCGATGTTCGATCAATACCACTGTTTTGCCCTCGTCGGCGAGGCTGCGAAAAACTTCGAGGGCCTCATGGGCGGAGGCGGGGTCAAGCGAAGCCAGAGGCTCATCCAACAACAAAATGGATGGGTTCATCGCCAACAGCCCCGCAAGCGCAACCTTCTGTTTTTCACCGCCTGAGAGGTTGAAGGTCTCGCGCTCGCGCAGGTATTCGATTCTCAACCGCTTCATCGCCTGTTCGACCCGTTGAAGAATCTCGTCACGCGGCAAGCCGAGGTTTTCAGGCCCGAAGGCGATCTCGTTATACACATTGCTTGCGACGATCTGGCGCTCCGGGTCTTGCAGCAACGTTCCCACAATTTGGGCAACGTCCGCGATCTGCATTTCCGCCACATCCGTCCCGTGTAAGAGCACTCTTCCCTCACGGGCGCCGCGATACGAACGCGGAATCAATCCATTGACACAACGCGCGAGCGTAGTCTTGCCACATCCGCTGGAGCCGGCGATCAACAACATCTCACCCGGTTTGAGTTCAAAGGAAATCGCTTCGATTGCTTTTTCCGGGCGTGTTCGATATTGGAACGAGAGATTTTCGATCACCAGAGGGGATACGGTCATTCAGTCACCTGAGCGTCACAATTATTTCGCTGCCAATTTTAGCACTCAATTTCGCTGCGGCAAAGGTAACTGAACGGCCATGTTATACTTGCTTCAGTGCAAGCCAAAGGAGAACACCATGTTAATTAATCCCGATTTGGCAAAGGCGATGAACGCCCAGATCGGCAACGAGTTCGGCGCCAGCCTGCAATACCTGAGCATTGCGGGCTATTTTCAGGTGCAAAAACTCACCCTCCTGAGCAAACTCTTTTTCGAGCAGGCAGAGGAGGAAAAGAGCCATGCGATGAAGTTCGTGCGTTACATTCTCGACACGCAGGGTGAACTTCACATCCCCGCCATTGCCGAGCCAAAGCCAACATTTGCATCAGCCGAGGAGGCGGTGAAAGCCGCGCTTACCTGGGAGAAGGAAGTGACAGGACAGATCAACCGCCTCATGGATCTGGCAGTCTCGCAAAACGATTATCTGGCCCAGAACTTCCTGCAATGGTTTGTGGACGAGCAACTCGAGGAAGTGAATAAAATGGATCAATTGCTGAGCGTGGTTCAGCGCGCCGGCGAGAAGAACCTGCTCATGGTGGAAGCATATCTGGTTCACATTGACAAAGCAGGCTAGACAAAATCCAGACGATGCAAATGATAGGCGTTAAAAAACACAGGCGAGTTTTCTCGCCTGTGTTTTTTTTCTTAAACTTTAGGGTTTACTGGACGTACTGCGCAAAAACCTGTTCAAATTCCACATCGCTTGTAAAGCCTACCCACTTCTGAAGAACAACCCCATTCGGGTCCAAGAAGTAGACTTCCGGTTGATAGTAAAAACCGAGGGTCTGTTGAAAACCGAAGGTATTGGGGTCGTCCGCATCCAGATAGGTAAATTGTATCCTGCCGAAATATTTTGCTTCGAGCCCATGAACCATGGGCGCCATGGCGCGGCAGGTACTTCAGGTAAAGCGGAAGAATTCAACGAACTGATATTGACCGGAAGCCAGACTTACTGTGGTTGGGTCTGTGGCATGAAGATCAGGTCCGCGCGAGGTGGCTACCGCGAGCGCGGCTTGTGTGGGCGGTTCGGTCGCGACGGGAGGCTGGGTCGCCTCACCGCCAGCGGACTCGACTGGCTGGAACGGCGTCGCGCTAGGCAGCTCAATCACTGGCGGCGCGCCTACGGGCTGAGTCGCTTGAGGCGCGCAAGAAACGACGAAGAGTAGAAGCAGGCTGAACGTTGCAAAGAAGCGGGTTTTCATCATCAAATCCATTTTCATTTGTAATGTCAGATACCTTGTACCAGAAATTCCTTACACAAATATTACAAAAGCAATCTTTGACGGGCGTCACGTCCTACGCTATACTACGGAAAAACGGATACTTCTGGAGGAAGAATGGCTGGTTTCAAGCTCACGTACGGCACGATGTTCAATCCGCCTGAAGCGCTTCATAAAGGATTCGATGGGACTGTAGAAAAACTCAAACAAAACCTTGGCAAAGAATATGGGATGTTCATTGATGGGAAAGATGTGTTTACCGACGAAAAGTTCGAAGATCGTTCGCCGGTAAACACAAGTTGGGTGCTGGCGCGCATGCAAAAAGGGAATGCGCTCCATGCCCGCATGGCAATCGAGGCGGCGCGCAAGGCATTCCCCGCGTGGAGCCGCACGCCGTGGCAGAAGCGCGTGCAGTTGGTTCGCAAAGCCGCTTCGCTGATCGAAAAGAGAATCTTCGAGCTCGGCGCGGCGATGGCGCTCGAAGTCGGCAAGAATCGCATGGAGTCGCTCGGCGATGTGCAGGAAACCGCCGACCTGATGTATTGGCCCGCGCAGATGATGGAGGAGAACAAAGGCTTTGTCAAACCGATGGGCAAGGACCCGCTGGTTGGCTATGACTCAACGAACATGTCGGTGCTTCGCCCGTACGGCGTGTGGCTTGTTGTATCGCCGTTCAACTTCCCGTTCGCGCTGACCGGCGGACCGACCGGCACGGCGTTGGTCGCCGGCAACACGGTCGTCCTCAAACCAGCCTCGGATACCGCGTGGATCGTCCGTTTGTATGCCGAATGTTTACGCGATGCAGGCTTCCCACCCGGCGTGTTCAACTTCGTGACGGGACCCGGCTCCACGCTCGGGCAGGCCTTGGTGGACAGCCCCGATATTGACGGTGCAACATTCACGGGCTCCTTCGATGTGGGCATGAAGATGTACCGAGATTTCGCCAGCCGCAATTATGTGCGCCCGATCGTGCTGGAACTTGGCGGAAAGAATCCCGCCATCGTTTCGCGCAACGCGAATCTCGAAGACGCCGCGACGGGCATTGTCCGTTCAGCGTTTGGCTTGCAGGGACAAAAATGCTCGGCGGCTTCGCGCGTCATCGTCGAAGAACCGGTCTACGATGAGCTGGTTGCCAAACTTCGCGCAAAGACCGACGCGCTGGTGATCGGCGACCCGACCGAACGCGCCACTTATCTCGGACCGGTGATCAACCAAAATTCATATAGCGAGTTCAAGAATTACACAGAAGAGATCAACCAAGCCGGCGGCAAGTTCCTGACCGGCGGTCACGTGAAGACCGGCGGCATGTACGATCACGGCTACTATTGCGAGCCTACCTTCGTCACCAACCTGCCTTTCGAACACCGCCTGTGGAAACATGAAATGTTCCTCCCCATCAGCACCGTCGGCAAAGTGAGCAATCTTGATGAAGCCATGCGCATTGCCAACGATGTGAATTACGGTCTCACCGCCGGGTTCTATGGTTCACCCAAAGAGACCGAGTGGTTTTTCGACAATATTCAAGCGGGTGTGACGTATGCGAACCGTCCGCAGGGCGCGACGACCGGCGCGTGGCCCGGCTTCCAACCCTTCGGCGGATGGAAAGGTTCCGGCGCAAGCGGCAAGAACGGCGGCGGCTACTACTACTTGCAGTTGTACATGCACGAGCAGATTCAAACTCTGGTGAAGCCTGCCAAAACATCGTCCACGAATGGGGAAAAGAAGGCTACCAAGAAAGCATCCAAGGCCTCCTCTTCGAAGCGAAAGAAAACGCGCAAATAGCCAACCCTCCACCCCTCTCCTCAAAAGGGAGAGGGGTATTTAATCTATGGGCGAACCTGACCAGTATTCTCGCAAAGAACTCCTCTACCGCATCGGCACATTCTTCCTCCTGCTGGCGGTCGGATTCCTCGTGTTCTTCGTTCTGTCTGATTCCAGCGGCGCGCCTTCGCTGAACTACTTTTGCTGGGGGATGATTTTGGCGACGCTTGGGTTTGTCTTCCGCGCGCAATACAAAAGACCCACGCAGTCGAGCGGAAGGTTCGGCTGGCTGAAGAGATTTTTGAAAGGCAACGATGAATGACAAAGCTGATCTCCCTTTCTGAAGCGATCTCCAAATTCGTAAGCGATGGCGACACGGTATACGCGGCTGGGTTTACTCACCTGATCCCGTTTGCGGCGGGGCACGAGATCATACGACAAGGCAAAAAGAATCTCACGCTGGCGCGCGCCACGCCTGACCTGATCTACGACCAGATGGCCGCGGCGGGATGCGCGAAGAAAGTTGTCTTTTCCTACATGGGGAATCCCGGCGTCGGGTCGTTACGTATCGTCCGCTCAGCCATCGAACAGGGAAAGCTCGAATGGGAGGAGTATTCGCACTTTGGCATGATCACGCGTCTTCAAGCCGGGGCGTCTGGTTTGCCTTTCCTTCCGATGAATCAAACCGGCGCGACCGACCTTGAAAATGCCAACCCCAACATCAAGCGGATTCCCGATCCCTACGGGGGCAAGGATGTGATCGTCGTCCCGTCTCTCAACCCCGATGTGGCGATCGTCCACGTGCAGCGCGCGGACGCGAACGGCAACGCGCATCTGTGGGGCATCATCGGCGAACAGAAGGAAGCCGCGTTCGCCGCGAAAAAGGTCATCCTCACCGCGGAAGAGATCGTGGACGAATCCGTCATTCGCTCTGACCCGAACCGGACAATGATCTCCGAAATCGTGGTCAGCGCGGTGTGTCACGTTCCGTTCGCGTGCCATCCCAGTTACGCGCAGGGATATTACGACCGTGACAACGAGTTCTATCTTGCATGGGACAAGATCAGCGAATCGACGGAGGCCGTTCAGAAATATTTGGATGAGTGGGTTTTTGGTGTGAAAGATCGAGAGGAGTATTGGCAGAAACTCGGCGCGGCGACCCACAAACGACTTGAAGTTCCAAAGTTAATGAGCCAGCCGATCAATTATGGAAAGTATTGAGACATCTACAACAAGACTATGACTGAAACCAAATACTCTTCCGCCGAACTGATGATCATCAATGCCGCGCGTTTGCTGCGCGATGGCGACGTGGTGTTCGTCGGGGTCGGTCAGCCCAACCTCGCCTGCAATCTTGCAAAGAGAACGCACGCGCCGAATCTGGTGATGATCTACGAAGCCGGCGTGATCGGCGCGGAGCCCGCGCGCCTGCCCCTTTCCATCGGCGACCCGACGCTGGTGAGCGGCTCGTTATCCGTGGTGAGCATGTATGATATTTTCACTCACTATCTCCAGCGCGGCAACGTGGACGTGGGCTTCATGGGCGGCGCGCAAATTGACAAGTACGGGAACATCAACGCAACCGTCATCGGCGGTTATGAGCATCCTAAAGTACGTTTGCCCGGCTCGGGCGGCTCGCAGGAGATCGCGGCGTGGGCAAACCGTTGTTACATCATGACCCCGCACCAGAAGCGCCGCTTCCCTGAAAAAGTGGAGTTCATGACCTCGGCGGGCTTCATCGGCGGGCGCGGCGACCGTGAAACAGCCGGCTTGCGCGGCGGCGGGATGCTCGCCGTCGTCACCGACATCGGCATCATGGAGCCGGACAAAACGGGCGAGATGACTCTAACGCAACTGCACCCCGGCAAAACGACGGATGAAGCGAAGGCGAACACCGGCTGGGATCTGAAAACCGCGTCGCACGTCGGGAGGACTGACCCGGTCACTGAAACGGAACTCCGCATCCTGCGCGAGGAACTCGACCCGACGGGAATCTATTTGAAAGGCGGCGGATGAACATTCATCAATTCTTTTTCTCGGACGACGGATCACGCCTGCGCGCCGGATGGAGGTTGGCGATTCAAAGCGCCGCGATGTTCTTTGTCTTTGCGTGCCTGGGCATTCCGGTCTTCATCATCTATTTCTTTTTCGATCCTTCATCTGCGTTTTCAAATGAACTGACGCCCACGCTTCTCCTGCTTTCCAGCATCGTCGAGACTTTTGCTTTCACTGTTTCGATCTTTTTGGCAAGAAGATTTCTCGATAAGCGATCCATCGAAAGCCTCGGGTTGACCGTGAACCGGCAGTCTCTCTTCGACATTCTGGCTGGCATTGGAATTACCTTCGTCCAGATGGGATTCATTTACGCCGTGATGTACTCCCTCGGCTGGGTGACCTTCAAGGGATTCGCGTGGGACGTTGATTCTCTTGGCCAGGTGCTCACTGGCACGTTGACATTCTTCGTCATCTTCGTGCTCGTCGGCTGGAACGAAGAATTGCTCTCACGCGGCTATCACCTGCAAACACTCGCCAGTGGACTCAACTTATTCTGGGGTGTGATGATTTCATCTCTGCTGTTTGGCTTTCTGCATATCTTCAATCCGGATTCCAGTTGGAGTGCGGTGCTCGGCATCACGCTTGCCGGCTTCTACTTTGCGTTTGCCTACATCCGCACGAAACAACTCTGGCTGCCCATAGGCTTGCACATTGGCTGGAATTTTTTCGAGGGTGTATTGTTCGGCTTCCCGGTTTCCGGCTTGGACATTTACCCATTGATGCGAATCGATGTTATCGGTCCTGTGTTGTTGACGGGCGGCGAATTCGGTCCCGAAGCGGGACTCATCCTCCTGCCATCGCTGCTAGTAGGCGGGCTGTTAGTTCATTGGTACACGAAAAGTCATCTCAAGGCATAGTACCATTGTCACGATTTGCTCGGAACCGAGCAAGCAGATTAAGAAACGCTTATTGTTGTATGATATAAGCCCTCTTGCATTTTGCAGAAGAAGCCTATGTTCATTGCAAGGAGAACCATGAAAAGCAAGAACCTGATCCATACCGTTATCCTCATCGCGCTTGCAATTACTGCCTGCGCCGCGCCAACCCAACAGGCTGAACCCACTGCCGGACCCGATCTGGCACTGACCATCACCGCGCAGGCTGTACTTCTCGAAGCGCTGACGCAGACCGCGCTCGCGCCTACATCCACACCAGAACCGACCTTGTCCCCCACTCCTGCATTCACAGCGACGCCGTCCAGAGTGATCATCACGGTCAGCGCGAACACGAATTGCCGCTCGGGACCGGGAGTGGATTACGACATTGTAGGCGCGCTCACCATCGGGCAACAAGCGGAAGTTGTCGGTAAGAGTTCCACCACCAGCTACTGGATCATCAAAAACCCGAACGCCGCGGGCAACTGCTGGCTTTGGGGTGAACACGCGTCCATCATAGGGGATACCGCCGGCTTGCAGGAGATCCCTGTTCCGCCGACGACTACACCGCTCGCGGCGCTGGCGCCTGTTATTGACCGCGTGGTGGTACGGCTCGACTCATCGTCGGGCGGCTTGCTCGCCTTTCTGGACGTCTACTACTACGACGGTGAAGGCGATGCGAATTTCGTTGACTTCCAGCTGATAAGCACTTCGGTGGAATCATCGGGCACGATCAAGGATGTTTCGATCGCCCCATCGCCCAACCAGAGGAGAGGCAGTGTGGTCACCGGACAATGGGCTTGCGGCACAAAACAATACGATGTCGCAGTTGCCGTTACCATTCGGGATCAGGCGGGCCACGCGAGCAACACGATCGGAGTAACTTTCTCGTGCAATAAGAACTAACGATAGATTGAGCGAATAAACAAAAGCACTGAGCCTCGTGGACACCGTCGTGAGTCCGCGAGGCTCAGTTGATTCACTGGTTAATTTTTTCTAAGCAAGCTCTCGTACAAAGTGATAGGCAACCGAATGACCATTCCAACAGAGCGGGATCATATCAGTCTCCGCCGCGAAGGTGGAGCCGTCTTTGCGCAGACCGTGAAAGCGAAAAGTTACAGGGTGCTTCAAGCCCGCAACATGATGTCGGTAATTTTCGGCATACATTTCACGATCCTCTTCAGCGATAAAATCATTCAGAAATGTCGGCGTCCCCTGCCATTCCTCGACTGTCATTCCATGCATTCGCGCCATCCGTTCATTGCAGATCTTATGCTTATCATCCACATAGAGGTAAACGCCGAACGGACTGCTTTCGAACAACAGCCTAAACTGGGCAGCCAACTCTCGCGCAATTTCTTCGTGCTCTTGAGCGTGTTCGTCTTGTGGACTCACTTTGAACTCCTTTAGTCTGACACACCGAATGCGCGGCCAGACCGAATATTTCGTCTGGGCGTTGTGCAACTCCCGACAGACCCATTGGCAGACATTATACACAACCGCTCGTCAAAATCAAAAGCCGCGCGGATCCTTCGGCATCCGCGCGGCTTCACTAATTCATCGGTGAGTTGTCCACCGGGAACTGTCTAAGTACCTTCTTCCCACGAGTTGAGGTAGTGCTGTTGCTCAGCGGTAAGCGTGTCTATCTTCACGCCCATCGCTTCGAGTTTGAGGCGGGCGATCTCCTTGTCAATTTCCTCAGGCACGGAATACACCTTCTTCTCCAAATTATCAGCGTTCTTCGCCATGTATTCGGCGGATAACGCCTGATTGGCAAAAGACATGTCCATGACGGAGGCAGGATGACCTTCGGCAGAGGCGAGGTTGATGAGTCGTCCCTCGCCTAGGATGTTGATCTTGCGTCCGTCCTTCGTTTCGTATTGATCCACGAACGGGCGCACGAGGTTCGGCTTGCCCTTGCTCATCTTCGCGAGCGCGGGGATGTTGATCTCCACGTTGAAGTGACCCGAGTTGGCGACGATCGCGCCGTCCTTCATCGCCTTGAAGTGCGCCTCGTCAATGACGTTGAGATCGCCGGTGACGGTGCAGAAGAAGTCGCCGACCTTCGCCGCTTCAGCCATCGGGGCGACCTGATACCCGTCCATCACCGCTTCCAACGCCTTCATCGGGTCCACCTCGGTGACGAGGACCTGCGCGCCCATGCCGCGCGCGCGTGACGCGAGGCCGCGTCCGCACCAACCGTAGCCCGCCACCACGAAGATCTTGCCCGCGAGCAAAACGTTCGTCGCGCGGATGATGCCGTCAATGGTGGATTGACCCGTGCCGTAGCGGTTATCGAAGAAGTGCTTGGTCTGCGCGTCGTTCACAGCGATGACGGGGAACTTCAACACCTTGTCTTTTTCCATCGCCTTGAGGCGGATGACGCCGGTGGTGGTCTCTTCCGTGCCGCCGATCACGCCCTTCAACAATTCCTTGCGCTCGTCGTCCGAGAGTCCTTTTGCCCATGTGCCAAGCGAAGGCTCAAGTTTTTCAAAGCGTCCCATTTCGATGAAGAACAGCGACGAGACGAGGTCGGCGCCGTCGTCCATCGTCATGTGCGGCTTGTGTTCGAGCGCCGCGCGAATGTGTTTGAAGTATGTAACTTTGTCCTCGCCCTTGATCGCGAACGTGGGAATCTCAAACTGATTCACCAACGCCGCGGCGACATCATCCTGCGTGGAAAGCGGGTTCGACGCAGTGAGGACGATGTCCGCGCCGCCTTCCTGCAAGGTCCACATCAGGTTGGCGGTCTCGGTCGTGACATGCAGACAAGCCGACACGCGCAATCCCTTGAGCGGCTTCTCCTTCTTGAACCGCTCTCGTATCTGACGCAGGACGGGCATCTCGCGTTCCGCCCAATCCATGCGTCGGCGTCCGCCCTCAGCCTGGTTGATGTCTTTGATATCGTAATTGCTCATGTATTGCTCCTTTATTATTTTCCTGCTCGGTGGTCGAGAGGGCATAGCCCGTATCGAGACCACCAGTGTTCAAGAAATTATTGTTTTACAGTTTACTGCTGGTCTCGATACGCCCCGACGAACACGGGGCTACTCGACCAACGATTATCCAACCAACAATCCATCCAACTTCCCATCATCATCGAAATGTTTTCTAAACCTTTGCACAAATTCCTTCCGCGTGTAACTGTGGCTCTGCGGACCGCGCTGTTCCAAACAATACACCGCCGCCAGCGAGCCGACCTCGCCGCACAATTTCCAATCGAAGCCGCGCGAGTAACCCGCGAGGAAACCGCCGCGAAACGCATCGCCGACTCCCGTCGGGTCAACGATCTCATCTTCGGGAACAGTTGGGATGTGAACTGACTCGCCGCCCATGTACAGGTCCGCGCCGTCCTTGCCGCGCGTAATGACCAGGACTTTCACGTGCTCTAGCATCTGGTCGAGGCTCCAGCCGGTTTTCTTCGAGATCAACCCAAACTCGTAATCGTTGCAGAACAGGAAATGCGCGCCTTCCATGTCACGCGCCAACTCCCTGCCCTCCAGACGAAGAACCTGCTGGCTTGGGTCATACAGGTAAGGGATTCCCAATTCGCGGCTCTCGGCGGGAAACTTCATCATCGCGTCCGGCGCGGACGGGGAGACGATCACCAGATCGGGTTTTTTATCCAACTCTTTCAGCGATTGCGTCGCGGAGTGCGCCATCGCGCCGGGATAGAACGAGGCGATCTGCGACGAGATTCGATCCGTCGTCGCGAAGAACGAAGCGGTAAATTCGCCGGGCACAACTTTCATCAACGAAGTATCCACACCCTTAGACTCAAGCCACTGGCGATAATCTTCGAAGTCCTCGCCAACGGTCGCCATGACGCGTGGTTTTGCTCCGAGGAGCGCCATCGAGTAAGCAATGTTGGGCGCGATTCCGCCGCGCTGCCGGGTCATGGATTCGACCAGAAACGAGAGGCTGATCGATTCGAGCTGTTCAGGCAGGATGTGTTCCTTGAAATGACCGGGGAAGGTCATCAAATAATCGTAGGCAACAGAACCGGTAAGAAGAACGTCCATTGATTCCTATTACTCGCACCAAAAGGCGTGACGCGGGTTGCGTCACGCCGATGTCAACGGGCGGAAGTTTATCACGCGATGGGTGGATTGTCTAGAAATTAGAACAATAAATATTGTAGGGGCGACCCGCCGGGACAGTTCGGTTTGTCCGACGGGTATTATCGGGTCGCCCCTACACGTTACTCTCCCAAAACCACATTTCGCAAATTCGATTCAAACGGCGGGTGTGCGATCCCATTCTCGGTGACGATGGCGGTCACGAGTCGATTCGGCGTGACGTCGAAAGCAATGTTGCGCGCTTTCGCATTTTGCGGAGTGACGCGTTCGCCCTTATACTCCAAGCCGAGCACTTCTTCGGGATTACGTTCTTCGATGGGGATCAGATCCCCATGCGCGAGCGAAAGGTCGACCGTGGAGGTGGGTACAACGGGGTAGAACGGCACGTCGTTATCGTGTGCGGCAAGCGCTAACATGTATGTGCCTATCTTGTTCGCTACATCGCCGTTTGCCGCCGTCCGGTCGGAGCCCACGAAGCATTTCTGTGCTTTGCCAGCCTTCAGAAAATACCCGGCAGTATTATCGCTGATGATCTCGTAGGAGATTCCGTATTGCTCAAGCTCCCACGCGGTGAGGCGCGCGCCCTGCAAGCGCGGACGGGTCTCGTCCACCAGCACATGAATCTTTTTACCCTGTTCGTGTGCCATGCGGATCACGCCAAGGGCAGTACCCCAATCCACGGTAGCGAGCGCGCCGGTGTTGCAATGATGGATGACCGTGTCGCCGTCGTTGATCAGCGTCGCGCCGTGTTCCGCCATGCGTTTGTTGATTTCCACATCTTCGTCCGCGATGCGTTGGGCTTCGGCTAGGATATGTTGTTGAAGCGTGTCAACATCTCCCTCACCCTCCACCCTCTCCCAATGGGAGAGGGAATTCATCACGCGATCTACAGCCCATGCGAGATTCACGGCTGTTGGGCGCGCCGCTTTCAGCGTGGACGCGGCGGCTCGAAGGTCGGCAAGCAGGTCGCCCGTCGAAGCCGAAGCGGATTCGAATGCGGCGAGTGCAAGTCCGAACGCGGCGGTCGCGCCGATGGCGGGCGCGCCGCGCACGACCATGTCTGTGATGGCTTGTGCAACGGACTTGTGATCGCTGTACGCGACGACCTCGAAGCGCGCCGGCAGAATCCGCTGGTCTATCATCTTGACTTTGTTGTCTTCCCAGAATACAGTACGCATGGGGGAATTTTACTCGCAAATTCACCCCGCAAAAACCTTAACAGCATGGGTAATTCGTGCAATAATACGAGGCGTTCGAAATTTAAAAACTTGCAGGAGGACCAATGTTCACCCGAAAGCGTACGTTGTTCTTTCTGACCTTCACGGTCATACTCGCGCTGACGCTCACCTCATGCGCACCATCCGCACAACCGGGGGCAGACCAACCCGCAGAGCCCAATACGACCGATTCGAATAAGAGCATCACCATCGTCATTCCTGAAGATCCACCGTCGTTCAACCCGATGGTCGCGGACACCGGCTACGACGCGCTCGTCATGGAGCTCGCGCTGTTAGGATTGGCAGATATTGACCCAAACGGAAACGTCTTTCCCGAACTCGCCGCTGATTTGCCGACGGTGGAAAATGGCGGGGTGATGATTGACGAGAATGCGGGGACGATGTCGGTCACGTGGACGATGCGCGACGACATTCAATGGAGCGATGGCACGCCCGTCACCGCAGATGATGTACTGTTCACGTGGACGGCAATTTCAGACCCCGTAAACGGCACGTGGATTCCCGGCATTGATTACATCGACTCTGTAGAACAATTGAGCCAGTATTCATTCGCAGTCAACTACAACACGATCTATCCCGGCTATCTTACACAATTCGGCGGCGAACAGATCGCCATCTGGCCCGCGCACTACTGCGACCTTGAACAAGGATTTCTCGCATGGGACTGCGGACGCAATCCATTAAGCAATGGGCCATTCAGTTTAGACGAATGGATCGAAGGCGATCACATGACATTCTCAAAGAACGAGAACTTCTACCTCGCGCCGAAGCCCGGCATTTCTCAGGTGATCGTGCGGATCGTTCCCGATGACTCCGTCCGCAAGACGATGATGCTGAACGGCGACGCGGACATTGACATGTGGATCAACACGAACACGGTAAAAGACCTCGAAGGGTCGGATGTCGCCAAAGTGAGTTTGAGCCCGACAGACCGGTGGGTGATGCGTCTGTATTTCAACCTCGCGGAAAAAAGGACGGTGGATCCCTCTGCGTCACCGCACCCAGTCCTTTCCGATCTCAGCGTGCGACAAGCGATACGTTCCGCGATTGATGTTGATACCATCACCAGCGAAATTTTCTACGGGCTGGCAACCCCTACATGGACGGAATTCTTCCGCCCGCCGTATCAATGCGAGATTGCCCGCCCGGTGTATGACCCCGAATCCGCTAAGTCTATGCTCGAAGCGGCAGGCTGGACCGATTCCGATGGTGACGGTGTGCGCGAATGTCACGGATGCGCGACTGCGGAAGAGGGCTACGTAATGGAAATGGAGTTCATCACATACGCTGAATTCGGCGAGCCTCTCGAACTCACGCAACAACTCATTGCAGAGATGCTCGGTGAGATAGGAATCAAGATGAACATCTCTGTTGTGGAGGGCAGCATCCTTTGGGATCAAGCCGAGAACGGTGGTATCGAGCAAAGCGGCAACTTCGACATTGACATTTGGGATGACGGATACGCAGGCGTCGATCCCACTGACTACGTTTGGGAACTGTATTCGCAGGAAGCCATCGAGCCCGGGAGCGGGTACAACATCATGCGCTACGACAACGCAGACGTGGACGCGTTGATTGACGAAGCCTACACACTCGATGAAGCCACGCGCAAGGAAACCTTCTGCGCAATTGCGGATCACATCAACGAGGATGTTCCGCTCGTTCACTTGTTCACGATCCCCAGCGCCGAGGCACATTCGGCGAGACTCGATGGCGTGCAGTCTACAGTCAACGACCTTGTGACATGGAACATCGCGGATTGGATGTTGAAATAAACTAACGCGTGTCACACCTGCACTTGCGCCAGGTGCAAGTGTTGCGAGGCGACGTAGTCGCCGTGGCAATCTCAGGCAACCTTCAGAGGGGATTTACAGGTTATCCGAGATTGCCACGACCCACTTTGTGGGTCTCGCAATGACACATGAAATTAATGACCACCTATATCCTCCGCCGGCTTATCCAAACCGTTGGTTTGTTGTTCATCCTCAGCGTAATCTTGTTCACGCTGGTGAACGTCTCGCCTGGCGGACCAATTTCCGCGTACGCCGGCAGACGTCCACGCCCGGAACGGATCGAGCAACTCAATCGCCAGTTCGGGCTCGATCGACCGCTTCCCCTCCAATACGTCTATTGGCTCATCGGTAACGACTGGACTCGAATCGACTCGGACGGAGATGGCATCACGGACGAACAGGGTTCGCGGCAGGGAATCTTACGCGGCGACTTCGGTTTTTCATTTCGGACGCGTCAACCAGTTCTCGAAGAGATCGGCTTACGCCTTCCAAATACGATCACGCTCATGGGCATCACCATGTTCATCGCGCTCGTGATCTCGATCCCCATTGGAATCTTCTCCGCGGTCAAACAATACTCGATCTTCGACTTTTTCGCCACAACATTCTCGTTCGCCGGACAAGCCATCCCTGAGTTTTGGCTGGGCTTGCTGCTCATCCTCATCTTTTACGCGTGGCTGAAAAACCCTGTGACAGGAGAACCGCTTCTGCCCTCGGGAGGTATTTCGTCTCTTGACAGCAGATTCTCGCTCAGCGACCGGCTCGCCCATCTGGTTCTCCCGGTTCTGACCGGTGCCTTGGGCTGGATCGCCTGGTATTCGCGTTTCCTCCGTTCGAGCCTGCTCGAAGTTCTCCCGTTGAATTATCTCAAATCTGCCCGCGCCCGCGGACTGACCGAACGCGTGGTCATTGTCAAACATGCGCTGAGCAACGCGTTGATCCCCATCGTCACTTTGATCGCGCTCGACCTGCCCTATATTTTCACCGGCGCGGTGCTCATCGAATCCATTTTCGCATGGCCCGGCATGGGACGTTTGTATTATCAAGCCGCGGTCGAGCGAGATTATCCGCTCTTGCTTGCTGTGCTCATCATCGGCGCGGCGTTCATCATTTTGTGCAACTTGATCGCCGACATTCTATACGCGTATCTCGATCCAAGGGTGAGGTATGAGTAAAGATCAGAACAACCGGTGGCTGAGTAGTGAGCGGTTGCTGCGAGCTTATCGAAACCACCGTTTAACAAGAATAATTTTGTGAATAGGTGGTTTCGATACGGACGAGAAGAACACTCGCCCTACTCAACCACCAAAGTTATCATGATCGCCCACCCCAACGATTTCTCGTCAAACTTCTGGAAACGCTTCACGCGTCATCGCGGCGCGATTGCAGGGATGCTCGTGATCGGGCTCATCATCGTGACATGTATGTTGGCATTCCTATCGCCATACAATTCCGAAAAATCGAACCTCCCTGAAAAGTTCCTTCCACCCTCAGCATCACATCCGCTCGGCACTGACGCGCTCGGGCGCGACCTGCTGACGCGCATTCTCTACGGCGGACGGATTTCCCTCGCGGTTGGCGGAATTGCGGTCGCGATTTCATTGCTCATCGGCGTTCCCATCGGCGCGCTGGCAGGCTACTACGGCGGCAAAATTGACTCAGTCCTGATGCGCCTCACCGACGCGTTCCTGTCATTGCCATCGTTCCTCGTGTTGATTCTGCTCGCGGCGATTCTTCGCGAAGTGGAACTCCCCTTCTTTCAACGCAACAGCGTGGTAACCATCAGTGTCGTGATCGGCATCCTCTCGTGGATGACTTTCGCGCGTCTCGTGCGCGCCGCCTTCCTGACCCTGCGCGAACTGGATTACGTTTCTGCCGCGCGCGCCCTCGGCTCCTCGGACCGGCGCATCATACTCGGGCACATCCTCCCGAATGGAATCGGCGTGGTTATAGTCGAAGCGACTCTGCAACTCGGCTATGCCATCATTCAAGAAGCAGGGTTAAGTTTCCTCAACTTCGGCATTCAACAACCGACGCCTTCGTGGGGCAATCTCATTTACACCGCACAGGATCACTTCACCAAATATCCGTGGCTGGCGATCTTCCCCGGTATAGCGATCTTCCTCACTATCATCTCCGTCAACTACATCGGCGACGGTCTGCGCGACGCGTTCGATCCGTACAAAGTGTTGGAACGTGTTGGCGAGTGGACGTAAATCATGACAACAAATTTCCTCATCCATATTCTCGGATGGACAGGTTCCATCCTCTACCTGCTTGCGTACGCGCTGGTCTCCCTCAAAAAGACGGAAGGCGATTCATTGTTGTATCAGGGCATCAATATCGTTGCGGGCATTTTCCTCGTCATTTACACGATCTCGCTCGAAGCCTTCGCCACCACAGGTCTCAACGCGGTATGGGTCGCCATCGGTCTGTTTACGCTGGGGCGAAAATGGCTTACACGAAGCTAATTCCGCACGCTTCGCCGGGCGCGCGCGTCGAAGAGATTCAACGCGGCTCTGCCTATCGTTTATTCATCCCGTCTGGAACAGCCGAGAAATATCGCTTCGCGCAATTGGATGACTACGCGCAAACATCAAGGAGAAGATTTCGACATCGCTTCCCCCTCCGGGTCAGCCTGCTCGCGCGGACTTCAAGCGAATCCATCGCCGGGACATGGGGCTTCGGCTTGTGGAACGATCCGTTCGGGTTGTCGCTCGGCTTCGGAGGAAATCCGTTTCGGCTACCTGCCCTGCCGAACGCGGTCTGGTTCTTCGGCGCGTCGAAGGAGAATTATCTTTCATTCGGTGGTCTCGATACGGCTTCGCCGACTCGACCACCGGTCAATGGTTTTATGGCACAGACTTTCCGTTCGCCGAAATTTCATCCGTTGTTGATTCCAGCAGGAATCGCTTTTCCTTTTTCGCGCAAGGCGACGCGTAGGTTCTTGGGAGCAATCATCGAAGAAGATGAAATCGATCTGAGTAGGGGCGACCCGTCTGGGTCAGCACAAGACCTTGATGAATCCTGGCGGGTCGTCCCTTCGGTTTGGCACAAATACAGCCTCACCTGGGAAGAGAAGCGAGTGTCGTTCGAAGTGGATAACAACCAAGTGTTTGAATCATCCGTGATTCCGAATCCGCCGCTGGGGCTCGTCATCTGGATCGATAACCAATACGCTGCTTTCTCCCCCGATGGGAAGATCGCAATGGGCGTTTTGGAAAACGCGGAGGCGTGGCTGGAGATCAAGGATCTGGAAGTGTCATCGAGTTTGTGAAATCGGTTACAATAGCGGAAATCGAATTCGGAGACGAAATGCCCAATACGAACGAAGAGTATATTCCCGCACTGAGTTACCGTTTTCTCACGCCGTTTTACGATTTTGTCCAAAAATACATCGTGCGCGACGTGCGGTATAAAACGCAATTGATACACCAGGCGAACATTCAACCCGGTCAACGCGTTCTCGATCTCGGATGCGGAACGGGAACACTCGCGATCATGGTCAAGGAGTCACAACCCAGCGCAGAAGTGACCGGGCTCGATGCCGACCCCGACATGCTCAAAGTGGCGCGATATAAATCCGGTGAACGGAAAGCGCACGTAAAATTCGACGTGGGATTCACGAACAAACTCCCCTATCCCGACGCGTCGTTCGACCGCGTGATGTCCAGCATCATGATCCATCACTTGAAAACACCGGACAAAATCACGACTGCCAACGAAGTCTTTCGCGTGCTCAAGCCCGGAGGTGAACTGCACATCATTGACTTCGGCAAACCGCACACGTGGTACGGGAAGTTGCTCGGTCCGTTCCTGCACAAATTCGAGGAAGCCAACGATAACATTGACGGAAAACTCCCAGAGTTCTTCGGCGCGCCCGGGTTGAAAACTAAAATTACCGGTCACTTTTGGACGTTCTTCGGCGATCTGGCTTTCTTGAAGGGAAAGAAAGTCTAAACACGACGGGCACCAAGGTTTAAGGCAGTATGGAAAAAATCGAAACCGGTATCATGGTTTCCAAGTCAGTTGAGGAAATATTTGCGTTTCTCAGCAAACGTGAAAGCCATTTGAATTTCATCCCACGTATGGTTTCGCTGACGCAAACATCGCAGGGCGATTTTGCCCAAATCGGCGGAACATCCGAGGGGGTGCTGAATTATTTTGGAATCAAAATCCCTGTGAAATATGAAATTATCGAAAACGAGCCCAACCAAAAACTTGCCATGAACGGCTGGATGGGACCTGTCACTTTCAAGGATGGTTATGTTCTGAGCAAACAAAACGATGGAACCGAAGTCAAATTCTGGCTGGAATTGAATCTCTCAGGCTGGACGAGAATCTTTGCGTCATTCACCGGGCTGGTTGGCAAAGTCCACGCGTGGGAGACGTTGAGAAATCTGAAAAGAGAACTTGGTGGTTGAGCAGCCACGAAGTGGCGTATCTAAACCACCAAGCAAGCAAAATATTTTGTTATAAGAATGTGTATGCGAACCTGTGGTTTCGATACGGAGCGGGCGAACACCGCTCCTACTCAACCACCGAAATAAATTATGGCGATTGATCTTTACAAGCCCTTCACGAACCCGATCACGCGCGAGACGTTTCGTTGTATTTCCGCAAAGCCCGAGGCATACGTTATGGAGTGGAGCGTTGCGCCGGGCGGATATGTCCCGTTTGAGCACGTACACGTGGCACAGGATGAAATCTTCCACGTGGAAAAAGGTGAAATGCGCGCGAAAGTGGATGGCCGGGATCTAATTGCGAAAAGTGGCGAGACTCTCACCGCCCCGCGCGGAGTTCGTCACATCGCCTTCAATGACAAGGATGTGCCTCTGGTCTGCACGGTGGAATACAGACCCGGTCTCGACCACTACACGACGATGCAGTGCTTCGCGGGTCTGACCTTGGACGGGTATATTAACAGCCGCGGACTGGTGAACATTCCGAGAATCATGTATCTGTTGAAGCGATACGATGCGTTGTCGCTTCCGCGCCCTGCATTTGCACCCGAGTGGGCATTCCGATTTGGGATGACAATGTTTTTTCGGATCGGAACGATGCTGGGATGGGAAAGTTTGTATAAAAGGTATACACATAAATAAAGGAATTTGGTGGTCGAGTAGCGAGCGACTATTGCGAGCATATCGAGACCACCAGTTCCTTGAAAACAGAACCTTCGCTGGAAACGCCTTGGTTTCGGTACGGCGGACAAGCACTACTTACTCAACCAGCGATGTAATATTAGACGGAGAAAACATGAACCTAAAGCTCTGGATATTCGCAATTCAAAAGCCCGTCAAAGAAAAAGACAAAAAGGTGTGGGACAGCTTCGATGTGATTGCGAAGTGGCTGATCTCCACGCGTGCCACGGTGACTCAACTTACGCTTCTCTCTGGCGTGATCGCGGGACTGCTTGCCCTGCGCGACGGGATCTTCGATTTCCCGCTATGGCTGGTAATGACACTGGGGATTTATTTTGCCCATTCCGCCGAGAACCTGGTCAACGATTACATTGACTTCACACGCGGCATTGACGAAGACAATTATTATCGCGGTCAATATGGCATTCATCCGCTCGTGCATAATTTTTGGACCCGGAAAGATTGGGCGCGTTGGTTTATCACAGCGGGCGCGATCGCTGTGTTGTGCGGCGCGTTCGTGTTGTACTATACAAACTTCTCGCCCATCGTCGTCGGGCTGTTCATTTTCGGCGCGGCGATCCTCCCTACGTACGCGTGGCCCCTAAAATATTTGGGGTTGGGCGAAATCTTGATCTTCATCAACTGGGGCATGGTCTTGATCCCCGGCATGTACGCGATCATGGCAGGAGAAATCCCAGCCAATTTGCCTCAACTCATGATGGCGGGTATGGCGTTCGGCTTCGGATTCGGCAGTTTCAACTGGGGCAAACACATTGACAAGATCGAAGCGGACAAAAAGAAAGGCGTCGGTTCACTCCCCGTTCGGCTTGGTGAGCCAGCGGCGAGAATGGTCAACATCTTCACCGTTTTGCTCGCGTACGCGCTGGTAGTTTATCTCGTTGTCACTGGATTTTATTTCCCAACCGTTTTGCTTGTCTCCCTCGCGGCGGGCCGCGGGTGGAACGTCATCAAATTACTCAGCAAACCCCGTCCCACCGAAGCGCCCGCGGGCTTTGACTTGTGGCCTCGCTGGTTCTCCACGCCACAGTTGTTGCACATTCGCCTCTTCGGCGGAATGTATATTTTGGGAATCGTTTTGGATATTGTTTTAAGAAGCAACTGACCATAGACAGTGGACGGTAGATCGTATATAAAACATAGTCTACCGTCTGCGGTCCACGGTCGAAAGGGTTAAGAATGAAAATCGCAATCACAGGCGGAACCGGTTTCATCGGCAGGCACCTTGCGAAAGACCTGATCTCGAGAGGGCACGAGGTCATCGTCATCGCGCGCGGACAGTACACGCGCAACACACAACCGATCGAAGGCGCGACATTTGTTTCAGCCGATGTCAACGACACAACAAAACTCACCGAAGCGTTTCGCGGATGCCACGCGGTCGCGCACTGCGCCGGCACAAGCACAGAGACCTCAGAACAGACCTACCAGCGATTGCATGTTGACGGCGCACGTTCGGCGGTCACTGCCGCGGAACGTGCGGGTGTGAAAAAATTCGTGCTGGTGAGTTATCTCAGTGTGAGGCCAAACGTCAAATCCGATTATCACACCACGAAGTGGCAGGGCGAAGAAATCGTCCGCGCCTCGAAAATGAATTACACCATTCTCAAGGCAGGACTGGTCTACGGCACTGGAGATCACTTGCTGAACAATCTAAGCAATCTTTTTCGCAGAATGCCGATATTCGCGCAAGTTGGGTTGAGAGAAAAGAATGTGAGATTGCTCGCGGTCGAAGATTTGGGAAATGTAATTCGAGAGACCTTGCTGGATGAGAACCGCCTCTCGCGGCAGACCGTCGCTGTAATGGGACCCGAAGAATTTCCTTTTTCCCAAGCCGCGCGGCGCATCGCCAAAACGATTGGCAAATCTATTATCGTTATACCGTTTCCAATTTTCTTTCATCGTATTTTAGCGTTCTTCTCCGAACGATTCATGCCCAAGCCGTTGATCACAAAATCGCAAGTGCAAATGCTGGCAGATGGGGTCAGCCAGCCCACGCCAGAGAGCGTTCAGTTGCCTGATGATTTGAAACCAAAGATTCAATTTACGGAGGAACAGATTAGGAAGGGAATGCCGAAATAAAGTAGGGGTGACTGGCCAGTCACCCCTACAAAAGAACTTGCAACTTCTTCAACCCCCGAAAGATTGGATGCTCCTGCCATTCCAAAATATCTGACTTCAATGCCAAATTGGGGAAACGACGCAGGATTGTTTCAAAGGCGATTTCTGCTTCGAGTTTGACAAGGGGCGCGCCGATGCAGTAATGAATCCCCAGTCCAAAACTGAGATGCCGACCCTCGTCCCGCGTGATATCGAAACGATTCGGGTCTACGAATCGCTCGGGGTCACGGTTCGCAGAGCCGATTATGGTGTTAATCAAGTCGCCTTGGCGAATTATTTTTCCTTTGATCTCTGCATCCTCCAACGCGGAACGATATGTGATCTGCACGGGGTTATCGTAACGGAGGATTTCATCAATGGCGGGTTCAATTAAAGAAGGATTCTCCCTCAACAAATTCATTTGGTCGGGATGCTGAAGCAGAGCCAATATCCCATTGCCGATCAAGTGAGTCGTGGTCTCGTGACCGGTGCTAAGCAGGATGCTGATATTGGCAACGAACTCTTCCTCCGTCAGTGCCGAGGCGGCTGGGTTTTCTCGAGTCAATCCTCCCGTGGAGTGATGCGGAACAGGACATCCGCCGTCGTCCGACACTGAAAGCAGTACGCTGAGCAAGTCCTGCCCCAGATTATCGCGTCGTTTGCCAGCCAAATCCTTGATGTACTCGGTCATTTCGCCCAGGCTTTGCGCGGCGCGTTCCAACAAATGTTGGGGCTTGTTTTTTACCGTTCCGAGAATCGTAAATAAATCGTCAGACCATGTTTTGAATTTCGCTCGGTCGCCGGCGGGCAAGCCGATCAGTTCCGCAATGACCATCACCGGCAGAGGATAGGCAAGACCCTGAATAATGTCCATTTCGCCGCGAGCGGCATCCAGCAATTCGTTCACGGTTTGTTGAATATACGGGCGCAACCGTTCGACGTAGCGAGGCGTGAAGGCATGGTTCATCAAACCGCGCAAGTGTGTGTGATACGGTGGGTCGGAATAAAAAACGGTTTTGGAGAATGAATGATAAACAGGCTGTGCGATTTGCCGGTGCGGCTCGGTGAGTCGCTGGAAATTTCGCATAAGACCTTGCGAACGGGAAAAGCGTTCATCATTGTACAGTGCGGCAATGTCGTCGTAGCGCGTGAGAACCCAAAAACCCAATTCGTCATCCCAATGGACGGGGTCATGGTCTCGTAGTTGCGCGTATAACAGATAGGGGTTGGCGCGAAGCTCTTCCCGTTGCAAGTGCGAAAGGCTAAGCGCGTCGTGGGCAGCGAATACCATTCTTGAATCCTCTAAGGCGTCGCCAACGATTATACTACCTGTTTGTGAAATTGTATACAAATAGACGGCCGTCAGTTTTCCACGGAGAGATCGCCGGCGAAAGACCGGATCAACGGAAGTGTGAAATAGAATGTGGAGCCCTCCCCCACGCGGCTCTCTACCCAGATCCTGCCACCATGAAATTCGATGATGCGTTTGGCTACGGAAAGACCCACACCCGTCCCCTCGATGTTCGGTGTGAGGCGGTTGAACAGCCCGAAGATCTTGTCTTGATATTGCGGCGGTATGCCCATTCCGTTGTCACTTACATAGAACGTTGCGAATCCCTCGCGGGTAGATGCAACCCGCCCAATCTCGATTCGGGGATGCGGTTGGATACCCATGAATTTAGCGGCATTGTCCATCAAGTTTTGCAACACTTCCAGCAAACGTTGGCGGTCTCCGTATACCGTAGGAAGCGGATCTCTCACAATAAGCTCAACACCGCGTTCATCAAAACGCCCTTGCAGGGCTTCTCTAACGGCAAAGACAAGTACCTTGAAATCAATCTCAACAGGTTCGTTCATCACGCGTCCGATGCGAGAAAGTTCGAGCAGATCATTCAACAGGGCGTGCATTTTATCGGTTGCATCGCCAATGCGGCGCAGGTCGGCGTCCAATCGCTCCAAATTCCCTGAGTGGGCATCTTGTGAAAGGAACCCTAGAAATCCCTTGATCGTGATCAGCGGCGCCTTGAGGTCGTGCGATATGGTGTAGGTGAACTGCTCAAGTTCAGCGTTCTTGGATTCCAATTCGCGGATGAGATCCTCGCGTTCCTGTTCGATGCGTTTCTGCTCGGTGATATCCTGCACCGCGCCATAAATTCCGATCAACCGACGCTTTTGGGAATCCCACACCGGGTAGGCATAACTTCTGATCCAGCGGATCGAACCGTCCTTGTGGATGGTTCGCAATTCGGAGGTGACCGTTTCGTTGTTTCGCAACTTCTCCATGTCGCGGGCATCTTTTTCGAGGTCCTCGGGGTACACCGTGGTAACCCAGCCGCCGCGCGCGTTGAATTCCTCGACCGTGTAACCGGAGATTTGCTCGAACGCCCCCGCCACCCAGTTGAGCACGATATCGCCACTACGGTTCTGCACGTTTGAAAAGACATAATCAGATGTCACTGATGAGATCAATCGGTATCGCTCCTCGCTCAACTGAAGCGCCTGCTCCATCAACCGCTTCTCGGTAATATCCTCCAGCGTACCTTCGAAGTACTCGATCTCTCCCGTCGAATCTTTGACGACACGCGTACTGGACGAAACCCAAATGACCGAACCATCCTTGCGGCGATTTCTGGCAACGAAGCCATTGACAACACCATCGCTCTTCATGATGTCCAGGAAGCGTTCGCGATCCGAAGGGTCCACATACACTTGAGAGGTAATATTCTGAATAGAATCCAGCATTTCCTGCGGCGAGTCGTACCCGTAGATGCGCGCCAATGCGGAATTGACTCGTATATACTTTCCTTCAGGCGTGCTCTGGAAAATCCCGAACACAGCGTTCTCCACGATAGTACGATAATTTGCCTCACTATGGCGCAGCAGCTCCTGGCGTTCTGCCTCCATTTGGTCGCGATGAAAAATCGAAACCAGGACCAGCACTGCACTGATGACCAACGCGGAAAGCGGGCCAACGATCGATCCGAAGCTCATGAAATCTGACGGCGCGACGATAGGCATGGAACCGACCAGAATCAGTTCGACCAGCGCGAAATACATTGTCAGCCTGAAGGGCAATAAGATACCCGCCAAAATCAAGCCGGGGATCAGAAAATAGATTGTGGTCACGGGTGCGATGGCTTCCCCCGACGTGATATTCGCAAATATTACGAGCGGGAACATCGCCAGAGTTAAGAGTGCGGAAATTCTGTAATGACCGGCGCGATTCAGCGCATACGATACGAAAAGGAAGATATAACCATACCAAGGGGGAATGTAACCCGGGGAGATAACAAGATAAAAGCCATCCACCCCTAGAAATACAGCCATCATAATCAACAAAATGACGTGGAGCAGGCGTGATCCGTGGCGAAGCGCGATATCGGGCATGATCTCGTGCGATGTGGAAAATGTCTTTTGGAGGCGCTCGAGAAATGAGATGAGGTATGTCATATTACGGGCTCTGGCTCACTTTGAACCGAAGGAAGCGCCTGTAGAGAACAACCCCACCGCGGAGAAGGTCTGCACGAAGTATCGAACCAGCAATGCGCGGTCAGTTCGCGCCGATCCGCTCCGAACAGAGGTTTGAATATGCCGCGAATCGAATTCAGGTTCAGATGCACGCATCCTTGCGCGAGCAGTATATCACCTGAAAACTGCGTGTAAATTCGTTGATCTTAAGGGAGCGCGCGCTCAAACCCCGAAAGAATTCTATCCCACAGTTGATTCGCCTGATGGTCAATGGTCTGAAATTCGGGGTGCGAATCAAACCAGGCAAGAGATCGGCGAACGCCCTCTGCCCAATTTACTTCGCAGGCAAAGTCGGGCACAAACCGTTTGATCTTGGAATTATCGAAAACGACGCTGTTCGATTTGTCTCCAGCAAGTGTGCCGAGTTTTTCTGGCTCGTACGCGACGATCAAATCGCTCGGGATGTGAACCATATTCGGCTCGATGCCCAACGCGTGATACACCTCAAGGTAGATTTGATCCCACGTGAGCGCTTCATCGGACGTGATTTGGAATGCCTCGCCGATGGCATTCTGATTCCCCAGCAAGCCGACCAATCCTTTGGCAAAGTCGGCGTTCCAGGTCGTCACCCACAGAGAACTGCCGTCACCGGGGACAATCACTTTTTGACCGCGTTTCATGCGGTCAACGACCGTCCATGGATGAAGCCAACTGGCAACCGCCAGCGGAATTTGTGTCAGACCGTATGTGAGCGACGGACGAATGATAGTTACTGGAAACTCCTCGTTCCGATAGGCGTTCATCAGCCGTGATTCACAAGCGATCTTATTCCTTGAATACTCCCAAAAAGGATTCTCTAGCGGAGTTTCTTCGGTGATCAGGTAGTTCTTTACAGGCTTCTGATAAGCTGATGCGGAGCTGATGAAAACAAACTGATCCGTCTTATCCTTGAACAGACGAATGTCCCGCTCGATGTCGTCCGCGGTAAAAGCGATAAAGTCCACAACCGCGTCGAAGCGCTGACCAGCCAAAAGGGAGGCAAGATTCGATTCATCCCTGTGTACATCTCTTTGGATCAGAGTCGCGCCGTTGGGCAAGGCATATTTCGTCGAAGTGGAACGATTCAGAATGAATAACACATGCCCTCGCATCAAAGCAAGGTCGGAACATGCCGAGCTGATCAACCCCGTGCCGCCAATAAATAGGAATTTCATCATCCCTCACCTGGTTGAGGAAGCCGCTTGGCTGGAACACGATTTGCCATATAGCTCTCCACCCAGAAAATGATCAGCGCCAACCAAACGATTCCAAAACCGATCAGCCTAGCTTGGTCGAACGGTTCCTTGTAGACGAGAACACCGATGAGAAATTGAATTGTCGGCGCGAGGTATTGCAGAATGCCGATCATCGAAAGCGGAATTTGCTTTGCCGCGGAAGCGAACAACAGAAGCGGAACGGTGGTCACCAAGCCTGCTCCGATCATCAACAAGCCCGCGCCGACTCCTGAGTGTAAAAATGCGCCGGTACCTCCCACTTCCGTCCAGGTAAGATACAAAACGGCTGGCAGGAACAATATACCGGTTTCCAACGTAAGCCCGAAAACTGAACCTAAGGGGGCTAATTTCTTTGTCAATCCATAAAAGCCGAAACTGAAAGCCAGCAACAATGCGATCCATGGCAGGCGACCATAGGCAAACGTCAGATAGAGCACGCCGATAGCGGCAAGAGCGATGGGAATCCATTGTGCGGTGCGCAACCGTTCGCGCAGGAAGATCACGCCCATCGACACGCTCAACAACGGGCTGATAAAGTAGCCCAGACTGGTCTCCACGATGAAACCTGCATTGACCGCCCAGACGTACGTCAGCCAATTGACCCCGATGAGCAGAGCGGCAATCAGGTACACGCGAAACGTTCGCATGTTTAGTGTGGATCGAAAATCCTCCCATTGTCTCCTCAAAAAAATTATCGCCATTAACAATAAGAATGACCACCCAATGCGATGCCCGAGCAACTGCGCCGCAGGCACATCTTGAAGTAATTTCCAGTAAATGGGAAAGAAGCCCCACAAAGCATATGCCGCGACACCGTTCAAGATTCCTTTGTTCATTTAGCTCCTGTAAATTGTATAATTCCGCTATGTTGTTTCTCAACCTGATTCCGTTTGCCGTATCAACGTGGCTCGGGCTGTTCCTGCTTTCCCGCGGCTCGCACCCAAGACTGCGATGGACAGCGGCAGGTCTGCTCTTCTACGCCGCCGCGATCATATCCAACGATGAAATTTCACGATCCTTACGCCTATTCCCGCCGGCATTCTGGGTCGGGGCAATTGTACACCTCGACCAACGCGTGCTGGATCGGCATCCTATTTCCAAATTGCTCTGGCGCTGGATTCTCCTTCCACTGACGATTCTCCTCGGCGGATTCTTCCTCCTCAACCCTTCTGCGGCTCAGTCTGCACCATTCACCTGGATTTCCCTCGCTATCGGTTTGGCGCCTCTGTTCTGGACCCTCAGCCTGATGCGAGACTACATTGCAATTCTCAAACCGAAGCGGGCAACCGGGATCCTCTTCGTAGCGACACTGTTCTTTGCCTTCGGCGAGGGATTCTTACTTCTGCCATTGGAGGCAACCCTGGAGCAATATGTCCTCCCTGCCATTGGTATTGACCTGCTTTTCCTCGGCTATTGCATGGCTTGGTTCGACGCCTTCGACGAAGGTGAAGCCTTCCTGCCTGAGATGATTCGTTCGTTTGTGTTGACCGCGACCCTCGCCATCATCTTGGCAGGGCAAGTCGGGTTTGTGATCGCGATCCAGACTGGTCTCACCGCCGGTATGGAGATGCTTCTCATCACAACCGTGGCATCGTCCATTGTGGTGGCCGTCTTCGGCAACTCCATCCAACGCAAGCTCGATCTCGTTGCATCATCGCGCAACCCAAGCGTGCGGGAGGCGCGTGCGCGTCTGCAAACGGAATCGGTATCCTATCGAGGAAGGATCCGCACGTCAATCTTGCGTCAATGAGCGAGGATGAGCGCTCACGTCTAACGCGCCGCGCCTTGGGTCATTTCGGCGACCTTACTCGTCTGGCGTCCAACCCGCTGGCGCAACTTCCGATCATCGAACAACGCCTGCTCAAGCGCCGGGCACCGGACACCACGCTTGATCGCGCCGCCGAATTAAAGTCGGTGTTGACCGAGTCGATTGCAAAGTTGAAACCACGGGGATCCAAGAACTTCGACAGCACTGACGAATGGCGATTCTACAATTCGGTGTATTTTCCATACGTCGCCGGGCTGAGGCCGTTCAGCCGCAATCAGGACAGGAACTTGCAAGACTACGAGAGGGACGCGCTGGAGTGGTTTCAGACCTCCGTTCCCGAGCGGACACTGCATAACTGGCAGAACACCGCCGCGCGTCTCATCGCAAACGATCTTTGGGAGAGCAACTGGCAGTAGGTGGCAGTTCGATTCGTGGACATGGCAGTCTGGAATCTGTACGATGGGGCTCATACCACCAAAGGAGACGATCATGTCAACACAAAATTCTACTCTGCTCAAGAACGCCTTGTATGGAAACAGCGCGTTCTCATTCATAAGCGGCTTAGCCTTCGCCTTGTTTTCTGGCGTCATTGCAGACTTTCTTGGCATCGCCGCTTCATGGATCATTCTTGTGCTCGGCCTCGGCTTGATGTTTTATGGATGGCAGATCTTCACTGCGGCACGAGCGGAACCTGTCAACACCGGAGTTGCCCGCTTTGCCGTGGTGGCTGACCTGGCTTGGGTGGCATTGAGCGCTTTGTTGATCTTCGCTAATCTTGCGAACTTCACCACGGAAGGCAAATGGGCCATTGCCGCCGTGGCGGACGTGGTGCTGGTATTTGCCATCCTGCAATATGTCGGTTTGAGGCGGCTGGCAAAATAGCATTACACATCTTTGGACGAGCATAGAATAGCGTTGAGTTCAGGCGGATCACATCGTCCGAACTCAACGCAAATTATCTACTTTGGGTTAAAACTGATCTATCGGCTGTCTTCCTGCATATCCCGCGTCTACTTCGTGCCAGAAGGCAATCTCCCCTTCTCCATGTTGCCAGCACAAGTAAACTTCGCGCCCGTCCTTGAGAGCGGAAAAGTCAAGCAAGCCAATATTGATGTCTTTGATCTGCGCGCCGGTATCTAGGATTTGGTGGAGCAAGGAATCGAACCTCTCAAACTCCACCACCATCTTACTCAAGAGAGGGTTGCCGCCATTCCCCGCAGACTTTTCCACGGCGGACCAGATTTCAGGCTGACTGGCAAGAATCCGCTGGCGGATGCGCATCACTTCGTCCATCAATGGGCGGATGATCTCCAGCGCCTCATTGGCTTGTTGCAACGTGAAAAACTTTGGCATGAGATCTTCTTCGTCAAAGTATACACCAATAAAAAGGACGACCTCTCGGTCGTCCTTTACTTTCAAACCTTGATCTTCCTCAGCCGCAAACTGTTCGTTACTACGAACACACTGCTGAACGCCATTGCCAGCGCGGCGAGCATGGGCACCAAATAACCCAATGCCGCGGCGGGGATCAGCACTACGTTGTAGAAGAACGCCCAGAATAGATTCTGTTTGATCGTCCCAAGCGTCTTCCGCGAAAGGTTGATCGCACGCGCCACGCCGCGCAGTTCGCCGCTCATCAACGTCACCGGCGCGGCCGCCATGGCAACATCGGTACCAGTGCCGATCGCAATGCCCACATCGGCTTGCGCGAGCGCAGGTGCATCGTTCACACCGTCGCCGACCATTGCAACCACGTTTTCGATTTTGGATTTGCGATTTTCGATTAATGATTGAAGTTTCTTGACTTCGGCAGATTTTCCCTCGGGCAAGACTTCCGCCAGCACAACGTCAATACCGACCTGTTTTGCAATCGCTTCAGCGGTCTTTTGGTTATCGCCGGTGATCATTGCAACCTCCAAGCCCATCCGATGAAGTTCATCAATTGCCTGTTTCGAGCCGTCCTTCAATGTATCGGCGACTGCGATCACGCCTTCGACTTGCCCGTCAATCGCAACCAGCATCGCAGTTTTCGCCTCGGCTTGCAAACGAGACACTTCGGATTCGAGTCCGTTCAAGGAATATCCGCGCGCCTGCATCATGCGGAGATTGCCTACGGCAACGCTTCTTTCCTCCACTTCTGCCTGCACGCCGTGCCCAGCCTCTGCCGCAAACCCAGTCGGTTCTGCCAAACGCAACCCATGCGTTGTCGCCTCCGCCCAGATCGCTTCACCAAGCGGGTGCTCACTGCCTCGTTCGACGGAAGCGGCAAAGCGCAAGACATCCTCTGCTTTCCACCCGCCATTGACGACCACATCGGCGACCGCAGGTTGACCTTTTGTGATGGTCCCTGTTTTGTCGAGAACCACTACGTTCACTTTTCCCGCGCGTTCGAGGGCTTCGCTGTTCTTGAACAACACACCTATTTCCGCGCCTTTTCCCGTGCCCACCATGACGGCCGTCGGTGTGGCAAGCCCCATCGCGCACGGACAAGCGATCACCAGAACCGCGACCATGTTGATCAGCGCGCGTGTGAATTGGTCTTCCACCTGTGGGGCAAGGAAGTACCAACCCGCAAACGTGAGCAACGCGATGACGATGACGACAGGCACAAAGACAGCCGAGACCTGATCGGCAAGTTTCTGGATCGGCGCTTTGCTCGCTTGCGCGTCATCGACCAATTTGATGATCTGCGCGAGCGCGGTTTCCCTGCCGACCTTCGTCGCCTCGAATTTCAACATGCCGAGCTTGTTCAGCGTTGCGCCGATGACCGGGTCGCCGGGTTTCTTTTCGACGGGAAGCGATTCGCCGGTGAGCATGGATTCATCTACGGCGCTTTTGCCTTCGACCACCACGCCATCTACCGGAATTTTCTCACCGGGGCGGACGAGGACGACATCCCCTACGCGGACCGAGTCAATGGGAACCTCCGCCTCCTCCTCGTCGCGAATGACCCGAGCGGTCTTGGCGCGAAGTCCCATCAGTTTTTTGATCGCCTCCGAGGTGCGTCCCTTGGCGCGGGCTTCCAAATACTTCCCAAGTTTGATCAACGTAATGATGACTGCCGCTGTCTCAAAATAGACGTGACCGTGCAACCATCCGAGCGCAACAGGGATGGAATAAAAGTACGCGGCGGACGAGCCCATCGCGATCAATACATCCATGTTCGCGGATCGATTTCGGAGCGCCTTGAACGCGCCAACATAGTATTGCCAGCCTACATAAAATTGCACAGGCGTGGCAAGAAGCCACATGATGTAACGGGAGGGATCGCTGTTGCCGTGACCGACGGTTTGAATTAAGCCAAAGTCAATAGCCATCGAGTAGACGAATAGCGGAATCGTGAACAATGCGCCGATGAACAGCATTCGGAACTGGTGTTGGATTTCCATCTCACGCGCTTTGGCTTCGACATCTTCAGCATCGCCGCCAAGTTCAAGCGCTTCAAAGCCAGCTTGTGCAACCGCGGTGCGGATCTCCGCCTGAGTGACGATGGTCGGCACATACTTGACGTGCGCTTTTTCGTTGACATACGCCACTTGTGCTTCTAATACGCCTTCGAGATTGAGCAAGGTTTTTTCGAGTCGGCGCGCGTCATTGTCGTCTGATAGGCGCTTGATGACGAGTTCCGCCTCGCCGGTGGCGACGCCATAGCCCGCGCGGTTGACGCGCGCGATCATATCTGTGAGCCTCAGTTTGGCGGAGTCAAAGTCAACGGTGGCGCGCTCCGAGGATAGATTCACCACTGCCGCGCTCACACCATCGAGTTTCTTCAGATTGCGTTCGACTGTGGCGACGCAGTTCGCGCACGTCATGCCAGTGATGGGAAGAGTAAGTTGTTTCGTAGCAGACATAAGTTATCTCTCTTGAACAAAAATATGAGGCAGGGCAAACCAGACAATGCCTAGCCCAGCCAACAGCCCAGTAATGAACCGCATCCACGAATTGAAGGAGCCAATCGCATCGCCTGCATAGAACGCAGATGAGAATGCGTTTCCCGTCCATGCAACAAGCCATTGATTCGTATCGCGGAATCCCTGACCTATCCCTGCCAGATCGCTGATGGCGTGTGTGCCGCCATCTAACGCCATGGGAACAAGCAGGAGAATAAATCCCTGCCACGAAATGGGTCTGATCACTCGCCGTAACGTAGACCAGATCAAGGCAAAAAACCAGATGCTCGTGTAGAACCAAATCATTCGATCAGACCAGGCGACCTTCCAGCCCATACTTTCGTTGCCGTTAAATTTCCGCAATACAAATGGGTTGATTGTGTTTTGCCAAGCCGCCTGAATTTCGCGAAGCGAGTACATGGAACTCTCGCCGAAAAGGAAGAATGAGCGCTCGGGCAATTGATGACAGAAGAACGAGTAGAAAAAATACAAGGCGCTTCCGGCGCCATCCCAACCCATTTTCATGAAGACGGGCGCTAAAAAGGGAAGAAATACCCACGCGCCATATACGGCAAGAAAACTTCCAAACCAATGATTTGAAATCCATGCCGCGAAGGAGAATGTTCTTTTGTTTTGTGTCAATAGACTAACGGTCGACATAATGGCAATCTTTTCTGGGCGAAATGCTAGTCAAGAGGGTAGTCCATCTCACCGAGTATGAAAGTTTCGGGATTCTCTTCGAATGCCTCAAGACAGGCTTTTGCATTTCGTTTCCACTCATCGCCTACACATTACTAAGATTTAGACGACGCAACGTCTGCGCGTTGACCGCCACGATGATAGTGCTCAGCGACATCAACAACGCGCCGACAGCAGGCGACAACAAAATACCCAACGAAGCCAACGCGCCTCCTGCAAGAGGCAGAGCAACGATATTGTAGCCCGAAGCCCATATCAGGTTCTGGATCATCTTGCCGTAACTGGCGCGGCTCAACTTTAAGATCTTCACCACATCGAGCGGATTGCTTCTCACCAGAATAATGCCCGCCGATTCCACCGCTACATCCGTCCCGCTACCGACGGCAATGCCCACGTCGGCGCGAGTCAGAGCAGGCGCGTCGTTTACGCCGTCGCCGACCATGGCAACCCGTTTACCCTGCTGTTGCAGTTCAGCCACTTTTTGATCCTTGTGCTCAGGCAACACTTCCGCAAAAAACAGATCGATACTAAGTTCATTTGCGACAGATTGTGCAACATCCTTGCTATCACCTGTCAACATGGCTACCTGAACGTTCATTGCACGCAGACGCCTTACTGCCTCATAGCTCTCAGGACGAATCACGTCTGCAAGAGCAAAAGCGGCGAAAATCTTCCGGTCAACGATCAGATACACCACAGTCTGACCTTTTTTACCCGCGGATGATGCAAATGCCAGAATTTCCTTGTCGGGTTGCAAATCAAGCATCTCCAGCAATCGGGGACCGCCGACCCAAACATCCTTACCGTTATGCTTGGCGCGAATTCCCCGTCCTTTGATCGCTTCGAAATCGGAAACTGCCATCGTGTGTAAATTCTTATCCTGCGCGGATTTCCGTAATGCCTGCGCAATGATGTGCTCCGAATCCGCCTCGACAGCCGCGGTCAAAGCAAGAGCGTGATTTTCGTCCACTCCATTTGTTTTGACGGACACCACGCCCTGCTCTCCTTTGGTCAGCGTGCCCGTCTTATCGAAAATGATCACGTCAATCTCGCGCGCGGCTTCCAGCGCCAAGCGGTTGCGGACGAGAATCCCATTCTGCGCCGCGGACGTGGTGCTGATTGCCACCACCAGCGGGACGGCCAATCCGAGCGCATGAGGACAAGCAATCACCAAAACAGCAACGACGCGTTGCAAGATGAACAGATCAAAACCGATGGCGACTGTCCATAGAAACGCTGTAAGAAGCGCAACACCGATGGCCAGATAAAACAGCCAACCCGCGGCTTTGTCTGCCAAAATCTGCGTTTTCGACTTACTTTTCTGCGCTTCCGCGACGAGTCGCATGATCCCAGCCAATGCCGTTTGTTCGCCTGTTGCAGAGATGCGGACGCGCAAACTGCCATCCACATTGATCGTCCCACCGATGACTTTTGATCCTGTCACCTTTTTCACTGGCGCAGATTCGCCTGTGATCATGGATTCGTTGACGTCCGATTCGCCCTGCTCCACGATTCCGTCCGCAGGAACGCTTGATCCGGGGCGGACCAATACAAAGTCGCCCGTTTTCAATGACGAAACCGGCATGGTGTGTGTAGTGCCGTCTGGCATGAGATGTTCGGCTATATCTGGAATCAATTTGGCGAGTTCGTTCAACGCGCCGGATGCCTGCCGAACACTGCGCATTTCGATCCAATGGCCTAACAGCATGATGTCTATCAGCGTGACCAGTTCCCAGAAGAATCCCTCGCCCAGATCGAAGAACAACGCGGCAAGGCTGTAAATAAAAGAAACTGAAATCGCCAACAGGATCAGCGTCATCATGCCCGGCGTTCGAGCGCGGAGTTCGGGCATTGCCATTTGTATAAACGGCACACCGCCGTAGAAGAAGATGATCACTGCGAAGGCAGGCACGACCCATTCGCTTCCGAAAAACGCTGGCATCGCAAAACCAAACCACCGTTGAAGCATAGGGGTGTAAAGCAGGACAGGAATGCTCAACACAAGCGAAACCCAGAAACGGCGGCGGAATAAAGCTTCATGCCCGCTGTGATCCACATGACCGGCGTGCGCGCCGGAACTCGCTTGCGCCGGGATGTGCTGTGCGTGCATGGTGTGTCCCGCGTGAATATCCGCCGGTTTTCCAGTCGCTTGTTCGTGATTCGTGGTGCTATGTTCGTGATGCTGCTGGTCAGAGTGTTGGGATGTCATTAGAAGGGTCTCCGATGCAACACGGAAGGGGAAAGCCCATCGGAACTAAAGCGCGATCAAACCCTCGGCGGGGTAATTAATCTCAGCCAGCAGCGCCTTGATTTTGCCTTCGTCTGCCGGCGCGTCGAAGGCAATTTGAACCTTTCTTGTGTTCAGGTTCGCTTTCACAGACTGCACGCCCTGCAACTCACCCACCTCCATCTCAATGGTGTGCGTGCAGTGATCGCAGTGCATTGCGGGGACAGAATATGTAACAGTAGCCATGGTATTCTCCTTGGTGATTAAACTTTTGCAGACATTTCGAATACTTCGGTAATTTCCTTCAACACGCGTTGTCGCTCTTTCTTGTCGTTGCCCTGAATGGCTGAGATAACACACGAATTCAGGTGGTTCTCCAAAATCTGCGTGCTGACCTTATTCAACGCGGCATCCACCGCTTGAATCTGGCGGATAACGTCAATGCAATACGTGTCTTCCTCTACCATGCGGATCACGCCTCGCAAATGTCCCTCGATAGTTCTTAAACGACGGAGTGTGGTTTCAGTTTCCATTGATCCTCTTCTCTCAGGATGAGAACATTCGATAGTCTCTTACCCCCCCCAGGGGGGTGGGGAGAATATACCGTATGGCGTGGCAGACGTCAAGCCCGGTGAGACGCGACTCGTTGTCCACTTTGCTAACATTCCTGACTTACCCGATTCCACCGCCGCAGATTTAGCACAATGGTCTCACGGCAATACAATCACACATAAAACAAGACCGCTTCCATCGTCCGAAGCGGTCTTGTTTTTCATGACAAGGCGAATTACTGTTCCAGTTTGCTGTGCAAACTTTGCCCAAACTCAAATAACGCACGGATATCCTCTTCCCCAAGTTCGCTCTGCCCATCACCGTAGAACTCAACAGTGACGATCATCCGGTCGGATACGCCTTCTGGATCCGAAGCATCCAGACTCGCCCGCTCGAATTCCTCGATCCATTCGAAGAACTGCTGTTGTTCTTCCTCGGTCAAGAGCTCATTCAAGACCTTCATCGTGATCTCAGGCTGCTCAGACCGGCAATCGCTGGAATAGACTTCTCCAGAAAGAAAGACCGTCACGCGATCGCAAAACCCGGCAATACCACCTTCACGCGTCCAAACCAGCGCAAAAGTAGCCGGCTGAACCCGGCTTCCATCTTCGCTGATGTGATACTCGAATTCAAAACCGTTTGCCTCCAACACAATGACCTTGCCCCGCGTGATCGCTTGCGCGCACAGTTCATCTGGCAGTGCAACGTCAAGACATTCGTCCGTGAACTCGACATCGGTACTGCTGAGAACGGAAATTTCGTCCAGATCGAGCCCAAGATTGAACGCCAGTTGCGCCGCGATGGCTTCTTCCATCAACCCAATCGGAGGACCGCTCGCCTGAAGGACCTGACTGCCATTTGTATTCGTGCGAAATTCAAATTCCTCATCACCCGCCTGAAGGATAATTCGGAAACCGGGAACAATCGCCTGCGTGCACATCATGCCCGGTCGCTCGATGCCAAGACAGCCATTAGGCCATTCCACGGCTTCGGTGGAGACCACGCTGATTTGTTCGGGAGGCAAATCGAGAATTGAGGCGAGACGCGTTACCGCTGCCTGTTCGGCGGGAGTCAAATCTGTCTGCGGCGCGGACGTAGGTGTAGGGCGCAAACCGTCAATGGGAATGAACGATTGCTCCGTCGGCTGTGCCTGAAGGGCGCAGGCGGCGAGAATCAAAAGTAAACCGAGTGATAACAAACATATTCTTTTCATTTCTTGTCTTGCTCCTTGGCAGGTGACGTGCCTGCCGCGCTGATTGTTCCGTATGACTGTATAATCGAAACATGCGCACCCATGTTATTGTCATTTTTCTAATCATTTTATCAGCGTGCACACCAAAACCCGACCCGGACATTGAGGTTCAAGTCGCGGTTGCCTCCACACTGGCGGCGATCCCGACAAACACACCACAGCCGATTCCAACGCCGTTTCCTTCGCCGACTCCGTTCGATCTTAGGGGGCTGTTCTGCGAATATCAATTCTGCGTCGGGCACCCGATAGACATGGCATTTTACGATGTGAGCGCGCAGCAAAACCCTGCCGCGCCGAGCAGTTACTCACAGGGATTGCTCGCCGCGTTCAACGGCAATCTGTTCATTCAGATGATCTGGCAGCTTGCGCCCGGCACGGCGGACCCGCAATTCATGCTCGACCTGATCCTGGAGGAAGGACTCGATACACGCGTCGGTAACCTCGACGTAAAACTGGTTCGCGAGATGAACGTGGTCTACACCCCGGTCACTTCCGCCGCCACTCCCCTGCTCCCCTTTGGCGGCGCGGCGGCATGGACGTGCGGCGACCGGGTCTTTGCCTGGAAGGTCTACACGCCTGATGAAAATTCTGCCCAAGCATTATTCGATTCCGCACTGGCGCGCTTCATTTGCAATCGCTGAATTACGCTTCAACTCTCAAAGGAGAACGACATGCCTACCGAAGCAGAATTCCTCGCCCTGAAATCCCGCGTCAACGAAATGGAGGATCGCTTGAAGTTCCTCTACAGGCGATTGAACCTTGACTACGCCGATCCCACTTCAGACCCCGCGCTTTCGCCCCAAATTCAAGACGCTCTGCGACGCGGAAATAAGATCGAAGCCATCAAGCTGTACCGCGAATTGACCGGCGTCGGGCTGGCGGAGGCGAAGTCCGCGATCGATCGCGCGGAGCAATTCATCAAGTAATTGCTCGATAGCAACCGGCTGTTCTGTTTTGTGTTATAACGAACGCACTTGACCAACAGTTTTCTTTAAGAGGAGGAACGACCATGCCACCCACAGTCCGCGAGTTGATGACAGAGACCATCAAGAGCGCCTTCCAACCGGATAAAGCCGCCGGTGTAGATACCGTCGTGCAATTCAAGTTCACAGGCGCACAGGCATCCAACTGGTATGTGGTGATCAAAGACCAGAAGTGCGAATCCACCGAGGGCTTGCACCCCGACCCGAAAATGACGATGACCGTGGACTCGGAGGATTACATCAAGATCTCCACCGGCGAATTGGATGCCACGATGGCATTCATGAAAGGGAAGGTGAAAGTCAGCGGCGACATGGGCGTGGCGCTCGGTATGGGGAAGTATTTCGTCTACGGCAAGAAATGAGATGACAGGGTAGTGAAGAGTCACTGCTCTGCTGTTTTACACCGGGACATCATATATGACACATATCGGACAGTGACGAATGGTTTCATCCGCGCACGGTGAACGCCGCCAGGTGACCGTCGTCTTCTCGGATGTGGTGGGCTCCACCGAGCTTTCGGCGCAACTCGACCCCGAAGACTGGCACAGCATCCTCAGCCGCTATCATCAAACCGCCGCCAGCGTCGTCAAGCGCTTCGAGGGACACGTGCAACAGTTCTTGGGAGATGGCGTGTTGATTTTGTTCGGCTACCCACAGGCGCATGAGAACGATGCAGAACGCGCTGTTCGAGCGGGGCTTTCGCTGATCGAAGAGATCCAAAAATTGAACGACGCTCTCCAGAGGGAACTTTCCAAACGCATCGCGGTGCGCGTGGGTATTCACACCGGCGAGGTGATGATCCGTCAGGAAGGCGGCGACTCCGGCAACATCTTCGGGGAAACGCCGAACATAGCGGCGCGCGTTCAAGCGGCGTCTGAACCGAACACACTTTCCATCTCCGCGGCAACGCAGAAACTCGTGGCGGGATTCTTTATCGTGGACGATCTCGGTCCGCATATTCTAAAAGGCGTACCCGACCCGATTCAACTCTACCGGGTGGCGCGGCCTTCCGGCGTGCGGAGTCGTTTACACGCCGGCGGAGGCGCGGCGCTGACGCCGTTCGTTGGGCGCGAGAACGAAAGAAATCTTCTAATGAGCCGCTGGTTGCAGGTGCAAAAAGGTAAGGGACAGTTGGTGATGATCGCGGGCGAGGCGGGAATTGGCAAGTCGCGCCTGCTCCGTCAGTTCAAGCACGACCTTGGCGCGATTCCTCACACGTGGGTGGAGGGCGAATCGTCGCCTTATGAGCAGGATACGCCATTTGCCCCGACCATTGATCTCGTGAACAACGCTTTCCAGTGGTCGCCCGAGACGCCGGTCGAAGAAAAAATTCGCGATCTCGAGAATTCCTTTGCGCTGGTCGGCATCGAACCGAAACAATCCGTTCCGTTGATGGCCTCCCTGCTCGGTTTTGGCATCCCGCCTGGTCGCTATCCTCCGCTGCTGCTCTCACCGGAGCAACAAAGAGTTCAACTGCTTCAAACGCTCGTCAATTGGGTGATCGGGTCGGCACGTTCCCAGCCTACCGTGCTGGTTGTGGAGGATTTGCATTTTGCCGACCCTTCGACGCTGGAAGAATTCGTGATGTTGGGCGACCAGATCGAAAACGTTCCGGTCATGCTGCTGTTCACGGCACGTCCGCGCTTCGTCCCGCCATGGCCCACGAGACCCTTCCATACCGTGATCAACCTTGTGCGCCTCGAGCAGGAAAGCGTGCGCGAACTAATCAGCGGACTATTGGGGAGTCTCGTCCCAGCCGACGTACTTCAATCGCTCGCCGACCGCACAGACGGCAACCCGTTGTTCGCCGAAGAGTTATCGCACACCATGGCAGACTCGCGATCACTTGCCGCGAACGCACAGCAGATTCCCTCCACATTGCAGGACCTCTTGATGGCACGCCTCGACTTTCTGGGACCGAACAAAGAGATCGCGCAGATCGGCTCAGTGTTAGGCAGGGCTTTTGGACGTTCGCTATTGTCTGCCATTGCGGGTCAGCAAGAGGAGCAACTCTCCGATTCACTGAAGCAACTGATCAACTCGGGGCTGGTCTTCAAAGATGAAAGCGGAGGCGACGCGTTCTATACTTTCAAACACGCGCTGGTGCAAGAAGCCGCGTACGCCTCGCTCCTGAAAAGCCGCAGGCGCGAACTGCACCGCGCCGCGGCGACCGCGTTGAAGGATCAATTCTCCGAACTCGCCCAGCGCAGACCGGAACTCGTCGCACATCACCTCACGGAGGCGGGCGACACCGAAGCGGCTGTCGAAGCGTGGCAGACGGCGGGAGATTTTGCCGCGCGCCGCGCCGCGTACTCAGAGGCGGAGCGACACGTAAGCAAAGCGCTCAAATTGCTCGAAGCCATGCCGGATAACCCGGAACGCGCCATCCTTGAACTTCCGCTTCAGATGTCGCTGGGTAGCGCCCTCACCGTGACAACCGGCTTCGGCTCGGACGCTTCTCTTAAGGCGTTCTCACGGGCGCGCGATATCGTCGAACAACTCGGCGATTCCCTGCAATTCCTCATCATCCTTCTGAATCTGTGGGGCGCGACCAACAGCCGCTCCGAACTCACAGCCTCGCGGCAACTGGCGGCGGAGATGGTGCGACTCGCCGAGCGCGAAAACAGCAAGATGATGCTGACGTGGGGATACGAAGCACAAGCCATCGAAGCCTTCGCACAAGGCAAGTTCTCAGAGACGTTGAAACTCTTTGAGAAGTTGAGCAACAACTACCAGAGCGATGAGCACACGTGGTCGCCGTTCGACCCGAAGATCACCACGTCCATCCATGCCTCGCTTTCGCTGTGGCACGCGGGGTTGATTGATCAGGCGCAGGCGTTGATCAATGACCAATGGGAACTGGCAAAGTCCATGCAGCCCAGCAATGTCGCCATGGCTCACCTCGGAGCGTGCAGTTTGTATCTCCACATGCGCAAACCGCGCCTGGTGATGCAAAATGCACTGGCGATGAAAAAGATCGCAGTTGAAAACGAGATCCCCTCCTTCCATGCATGGGGCACGATCTACACCGGCGCAGCGCAGGTCTATCAATGCAAGTTCGAAGAAGGCATCGCGACGCTCGCCAAGGGCGTCGCGGAATATCTTTCGACGGGCACGCATAGCTCGCTCGCGCAGTATCTCTCGGTGCTAGCCGAAGGCTATGCCGGCGCGGGCGACATCGAGAGAGCGCTCGCCGCGATCGAGGACGCGTTCGGTGCGGCTGGCGAAGAGCACATGCACTTCCCCGAGCTTCATCGCATGAAAGCTGAGTTATTGGCTCAACGCGGCGGAGAGGGCGACCTTGATCAAGCTGAAAAGGAGTTCCGTAAATCCATTTCCATTTCGCAGGAGTTTGGTTCGCTCATGATCGAACTGCGCTCGATCACGCAGCTGGGACGCCTGCTTCAGTCAGCCGGACGCAGCGCCGAAGCCCGCGAGATGCTCGCCCCGCTGTACGCCAATTTCACCGAAGGCTTCGACGCGCCCGACCTGATAGCGGCGAAATCTCTTCTGGACGACTTGCCTGCTTAAGCCGCCACACAAAATCACCAACGAGGAGAATCATCATGGCACAGAAAAATGTCTGCATCGTCGGCGGAGGCGCAACCGGCGTTGCCCTGCTGTGGGCGCTTTCACAAGACCCCGTTGCGCGAACCCAATGGAACGTCACCCTGATCCACGACCAGCCCGATTCGGTGGGCGGACACTCGCTCACGTATTACGTTCCGGTGCCGGGGAAGAACAAGAAACTTCCCGTTGACATCGGCGTGCAATTCATCTCGCCGATGATGTACCCTAACGTCCACGTGATGTTGCAAAGACCGGAGTTCCAGTCGCGCGTGCCGATGAACGATTACAACTCTCTAAAGGTCTCCGCTGCTTTCCCGCGTTTGAACGGTCAGCCGATGAATTGGGGCAACTTCCCCGCGTACCAGCAGGGACCGAATTTTGCCCTGTTCAACAGCGACATGAAATTCGACGCAAACCAGTTTCAGGATTTCATCGAAGCCGAGTTGTTCGTGGATTGGGAAATGAAAACCCTGTATGAGTTTTTCTATCCGAACCCGCCCGTCCCGTTCCGCAATAAGACCGACTTCATCAACTACATCCTCTCGCCGTACATGAGCATCATCAACGGCTATGGCAACGCACTACTCAACGACACGATCTTCATGGACCTGTTCCCGATCTTCGCCACACTGCCCCTGCCGAAATCGTGGGGCTTCCCCACGCCGCTGGGGAGTTTCACCCAACCCGGCACCGGCTGGCAGAGGTTCGCGCAAGGCGCCCAGTCGTGGGTGGAAGCGATGCTCGAAGTCGCCCAAGGATACACACCCTCCACCGTCATTTTGGATTCCAAGGTCAGCGCGGTGTGGACGGATCAATCCACGGGTCAGGTTAACGTCCAATGGAGCAAGAACGGCGCCAAGCAAATCCTTACGCGGACGTTCGACAAAGTGGTCTTGACCACCGACATGTGGACGAACTCGAAAATCCTCAATAACGCGCAAAACCAATACTTTTGGAACAAGGTGTACTACAACCCGAATTTAAGTTACCCCATCGGCGACTACTGCGACACGAACATGAAGCCCTCGGGTCCGCACGTGACGTGGGACTTGTTATGGGGCATGTGCTACATCCACACCGATTCGACGATGCTCTCGCCGGACCTGATGCAACAGCAGGAGACGCTCCAATTCAACGCCTATTACGCGCCCGGGGACCAGAACGGAAACTATAACTTGATTGACACATTCACCACATACATCCAGAAGAACGTGCTCAACGACCCCGACGCGGACGGTTTCTACCTCACGATGTACGGTTACATCCCCGACCCTGCCAAACAAAAGGTGCCAGACCCGAAGAAGGTGCTGTTCAGCGAGCCGTGGACTCACGGACGGTGGACTCCCTCCGCCATGGACGGACCGAAGACCAAATTGTTTATGGCTCAGGGCTTGGGCAACATCTCGTATCCGGGACAGTTGAACACCAACGTGTACTTCGCCGGCAACAACACGACCGTCGACTCGGAGGACGGCGCGTTGATGTCCGCGCTGGCGATCGCCAACTACGCTTTCGGCGTGAAATACCCGCTTTACGATAACTCGCTTGCCGAAACCCTGTTCGCCTTCACGATGTATAACATGTACCACAACATCATGTTCCCCAAACAGAACGGAAGCCACGCGATGACGTCCCTGTTCAAAACCCTGCCTGCCGCGATGCGCGTGGCATCTGCTTCGCTCTTCCGTTCCCAGAAGACGGGCAAAGGCGCGACGCCTGCGAAAACGAAGGCAACTGCGCGAAAGGCGAAGCCTGCAAAGCGAAAGTCCGCGGCGAAAAAGAAACCCGCCAAGCGGAGGGTGAAGAAGTCCGTTCGCAAGACGACGGCGAAGAGAGACACGAGGACGAAGAAGAAAAAGAAGTAAACAAAACATTTGGCTCTTGTGGAAAAATTCGGGAAAGGAGTTCCTTTCCGCGCAACCGTTTGCATCTGGATGTATAATCCGCCTATAGGATGTTCGGCGGTTCTGCGCAAACACATCACCGCGCGAATCGCCGCCAATAGCGCTCATGGGAGGGGCGCAATCATGAACAATCGTCTTCTCCTTAGCGGTTGCGTGATCCTTGTCTTGCTGACCGCGTGTGGCACATCTGCAGACGACAACGTCGTGGTGATAACGGGAACGCCCTCGCCTACATCCACGCCGCGCCTTACTGACACGGCAATTCCAACGGATACTCCTGTTCCTCCTGATACGCCTGTAATCCTGACGGCAGATGGTTTCCGCATCGTGTATACCGGTTCATTGGAGGCGCAGGCTGGCGGTACACTGGAGGTCACATTCCAAGTTTTCGGTCCTGACGACCAGCCCGCCCAGGGTACTTTCTTCGCGACCTTAGGTGATCCGCCGTCTGACTCGAGAGCCTCGCATGCGAATGGACCACTGGATCCGGAGGGCAAGATCACTCTCATGCTCAACGTGAATTGGCCCGTCGGCATCACCAAACTATATTGCGGATTTCAGGATCAGGTTTATGAAGTTTCTGAAATCGTGATTAATCCTTGATATGCCGGCCGCCCTGCAACGACGGTATCCAGCGGACGGCTTCGCCATCCCGCCCCTCCTGCTATGAGCGCCAGCCGTTCGGCGGCTATTGGTTTGTTCATAGACTTGTTAGCCTGCCTTGAACTGAGATAGAGGGCTTATCTCTTCACCACTGCATCCTAAGAAACAGAAATAGATTATTTGCAAGAAGAAAGTCGCTTGTGCTCAAACTCGGTTTCCCATCAGAATATGCAGATGAAATCTTGCGTCAGGGCGACGCCTGACGAGTCGCTGCAGTGTTTGGCGGGTAAAGATTCCGTTGACGTGTGCGTCATGAACAAACAAGTCGAAAGGAGTCTTGCCCATGAACCAAACTCCCGATAACAAGACCTACGCCGCGTTCTTTCTCGCCATGCTAATTGGCGGCGCCAACTTTATTGCGGTCAGTTTGAGCAACAGGGAACTCCCGCCGCTCTTCGGTGCGGCTTTGCGGTTTGGCTTGTCAACGTTGCTTTTCTTCCTGCTTGCCCGCGCGTGGCGCATCCCATTGGCGCGCGGCCGCGACGCGCTAGGCGCAGTGATCTACGGTGTGCTGAGTGTGGGTACTGCCTACGCATTTTTATACTATGCCCTGGTCGGTCTCGATGCAGGCACGGTGGCGGTCATCGTTGCGTCGGTGCCTTTGTTCACGCTCTCGATCGCTGTTCTGATCGGTCAGGAACGTTTGTCAATGAATCGAGTCGTGGGCGGCATCCTTGCCATCGCGGGCATCGTCATTCTGCGCGGGCTCGGCGGCGACCTTGCGCTCTCATACTTTATCGCCGCGGTCCTCGGAGCCATTTCCATCGCGGCGTCCAGTGTGGTGGCAAAGGCTTACCCCAACGTACATCCGCTCAACATGAATGCCATCGGCACGGCGGCAGGAACGCTCCTGCTCATCGTCAGCTCGCTGTTCTTTGGCGAGCGATGGGCGCTTCCGCGTGACAATTCGACATGGATTGCCGTGGGCTGGTTGGTGCTTGCCGGCTCTGTGGGTCTCTTTCAACTTTGGCTGTTCGTGATCAAACGCTGGACTGCTTCAGCAACGGTCTATGCGGTGACCGGAATGCCGGTGATCGCGGCGATACTGGGCATCGTCATGCTCGAACAACCGGTTACTGTTGAAGTTGTAGCGGGTGGTGTCTTGGTCATCGCCGCGGTGTACGTTGGCGCAATCGCAAAGCAGAGAGAAACCGCAGACATTCGTCAAGAGAAGGCTTAGCCCAGTAGTCCCAACTGCGACTGCTGACCGCTATTTCCCAAACGAACCGTCCGGCAGAACCGCATCTTTGACCGAGTATGCCTGATCCAACTGATCGTCGGTGAGGATCGCCCCGGTCATGTTACTTCCGCTGAAGTCAACGCCGAGCGTGATCGCACCGGTGAAATTCGCATTGATCAAATTGGACTCGCGCATGTCCGCGTTGGTCAGGTCGGCATCGGTGAAATTGGCGTTGAGGAAATTGGTCTCGCTGGCGAAGGCGCCGGCGAGGTTTGCGCCGCTGAAATCCGCATCGCCGAAATTGGAATTGCTAAAGATGGCTTGGGCGAGGTTGGCGCCGGAAAAATCGCTCCCCGAAAAGTTTCTCTCCGTCAGGTCGCATTTGGCAAAGTCCACGCCGGGGCCGGGATCCGCAGAGCAATCGCCCGCTTCGATCACCGGCAACGTCGGCTTTGCAGATGGTTCGCTTCCACCCTCGGGTGCATCCCCGCCGCCTCCGCCGGAACCGTCCGCCCCGCCAATGGAGCAGGCAAGGGAGATCAGAGCCAGCAACACTACAACCAAAAACAATCGGTTCATCGAAACCTCCTTTGGTTGACCTATCGTTGCGACAACGGGATTATAAATCCAGCGGGTTCATTGCGCTAAGCCAATCCTTTCGCTTCCTGCCAAAGCGATTCCATCTCGTCCAAACTCATTTCGGATAGAACGCGTCCCTGCTTTTTGGCTCCCTGTTCCACATGGGCAAAACGCTTCTTGAATTTCGCATTCGTCGCTCTCAGCACCGACTCGGCATCCACCTGCTTCCAGCGCGCCGCGTTGACGAGCGCAAAGAACAGGTCGCCGATCTCGGAGGCTAGCTCGAAATCGGTCTCGGCGTTTTTCACCTCCTCGATCTCTTCCCTGACCTTTTCGATCACGCCCTCGATATCTGTCCAATCGAAGCCGACGCGCGCGGCGCGGTCTTGATACTCCTGCGCCTGGCTCAATGCGGGCAATGAAAGCGGCACACCGTCGAGCAATCCCTTGCCGTCTTTCTTCTCGCCTCTTTCTTCTTCCTTCAACTTCTCCCAATTCGCCAGCACTTCATCCACACCGTTCAATTTGAGGTCGCCGAACACATGCGGATGCCGCCGCACGATCTTGGCGTGGATTCCGCGAATCACCTCGTTGACGTTGAACTGCTCGCCCTCGTGGGCGATCTGCGCCTGTAAGACGATCTGCAACAGCAAATCGCCAAACTCTTCGCGCATATGGGTGAAGTCGCCCGAGTCAATGGCAGAGATGGCTTCGTAGGTCTCTTCGAGCAGATGCTTCCTCAGCGACTCGTGAGTCTGCTCGCGATCCCATGGGCATCCGTTCGGCGCGCGCAGGTGCGCAACGATCTCAGCAAACGACTCGAACGATGTCCCTTCGCCTAATTCGCGCACAAAAATACAAGTTGATCCAGAGAAATTGAGGCTACCTAATTCAACCAACGATCTTTCCTCTTTCGTCTTTCCCTCACTCACTGCAATCACCACATGCTCTTTCGGATATACGGCAAGCAGCACGTCTTTCACTTGTGATACCACTTCCTTTGAATTCACACCGACGATCAACGCCGGCACATCCGCTGGAAACGGCGGCACGTGCGCCGAGGCGAGAGTCGACGCGTCGAGGAGGGTCAGCCGCGAAAGCGGAGAGATGCGCAGGGCGTCGAAGGTCTGGGAAACCAGAGAAAAATCCATAATGTTGTCCTATCTGTTGTTAAACATAAAACGTAATGCGCAAGTTGTTTCACGCATTACGTCTATGATCTTACTTCATGCGCCACGCAGAACTTGACACGTGGCACTGAACTAAGTAGGTGTTCAGAATATTTGTCATATTGTGTTGGATTGGGTTTATCCTTGATGGGCAAGGAGACCCAATCCGGTGGCACTTTTCAAACTGACATCCCGTGCTTACAGCTTGTTAC